>OGKZ01001188.1_pt1 | contig 19372 bp, 13 predicted proteins | sample 1572571 | NCBI WGS metagenome assembly OGKZ01 (sample SAMEA2581906, study PRJEB24529) | metagenome | biome: Human gut stool | place: China | collected 2011 | reverse complement strand
TCTTCTCAATATATGCTCTGGTTATGGTTACTTTTCCTATATTGTCATCCTTAGGAATCTCATACATTATATCAAGCATAAATTCCTCTATTATGGAGCGCAGCGCTCTGGCACCGGTCTTTTTCTCAAGAGCCTTCTCAGCTATAGCCTCTATCGCATCATCGTCAAACTCAAGCTTGACCTCATCGAGTTCAAGAAGCTTCTCATACTGCTTGAGTATGGCATTCTTAGGCTCCTTGAGAATCTTGACAAGCATATCCTTATCAAGAGCATCCAGTGTGAATACAACCGGAAGACGTCCAAGAAACTCCGGTATCATGCCGTACTTTCTCAAATCCTCTATTGTTACCTGGGAAACCAGATTCTCAACATTGTCGTACTTATCCTTCAAGTCTGCCATAAATCCTATTGAAGCCTGCTTGTTGAGACGCTCCTTTATGATATCCTCAAGGTCAGGGAAAGCTCCGCCGCAGATAAAGAGAATATTTCTCGTGTTCACCGTGACAAGCGGAACCATCGCATTCTTGCTGTTAGAGCCGACAGGCACCTCTATATCCGCTCCCTCTAAGAGCTTTAACATTCCCTGCTGTACGGATTCGCCACTGACATCACGGCTGCGCGTCTCCTTCTTCTTGGCAATCTTATCTATCTCATCTATAAATATTATTCCCTGCTCCGCCTTCTCAACGTCATTGCCTGCGGCTGCAAGAAGCTTCGATACAACGCTCTCTATATCATCGCCGATATAGCCTGCCTCAGTGAGCGAGGTCGCGTCCGCTATAGCAAGAGGCACATTTAAAAGCCTTGCAAGTGTCTTTACAAGATAAGTCTTACCGCTTCCCGTAGGTCCAATCATAAGCATATTTGACTTCTCTATCTCTATGGAATCCATCGTGTCTGTCGCAACCCTCTTGTAATGGTTGTAAACAGCGACGGAGATAACCTTCTTAGCGTACTCCTGACCAATGACATACTCATCAAGCTTCTCCTTAATCTTGTGAGGTGCCGGAATATCCTTGAGGTTGATGAGAGGAACCTTCTTCTCACCCTCCTTCTTTTTCTTGATCTTCTGCTTCTGTGGTATATCACCCATTAAATCAGACATATTCATGAAGTGGATTCCCGGCATATCCTTTGACAGCTTCATCATCTCGTCATAGTTGAAATCACCCTTCATTATTGTGTCCATTGAACGCTGCATGCAGTCCGGGCATACATACATTCCCATGCCCATCTGTATCATCTTGCCTGCCTTGCTCTCGGGGCGGTGGCAGATGGAACATATTTTTTCATATTCATCATCATTACTTTGGTTGGAATTACTCGGGTTTCCCATGCTCTGATTGCTCCCAGAATTTATCTTTGTTTCATCTTTATCTATATTATTTCTATCTTCTGCCATATCTTACTCCTTCTTTTCCCTCCATATTAGTATCAGCAACTATATAAATCGGTCTGTCCTTCACTTCAAGATAGGTTTTTGCAAGGTACTGTCCAAAAATCCCCATGAAAAACAGCTGTAATCCGCCCAGAAAAGTTATTATGCATGTCATGGATGCCCATCCTGCAACCGGATCCCCGAAAATAAATTTTCTTACCACAATAAAGATTACTGCCACAAATGCAATAAAACAGAATAGCAGACCAATAAACGATGCAAATACAAGCGGTGTTGTCGAAAATGCAACTATTCCCTCAATACTGTATTTGAATAATGACCAGAAATTCCACTTCGTCTGCCCTGCCACACGCTCAACATTCTCGTAGGCAATCCACTTCGTCTTAAATCCTACCCAGCCGAACATCCCCTTTGAGAATCGATTATATTCCCTGCAGTTAAGAAGTGCGTCAACGAACTTTCTGTTCATCAGCCTGAAGTCTCTTGCGCCATCCACAACCTCGGTTGTCGACATTCTGCCCATGAGCTTATAAAACATCCGTGCAAAAAAAGACCTTATAGGAGGCTCTCCTTTACGTGTAACACGCCTTGCCGCAGCACAGTCATAGCCCTCCTTCGTCACAGCCTCGTACATATCAATCAAAAATTCCGGCGGATCCTGCAGGTCTGCATCCATAATCGCCACGTAGTCCCCATCCGCATATGTAAGTCCCGCATACATTCCCGCCTCTTTTCCAAAGTTCCTTGAAAAGGAAACATATTTAATATAAGGACGCGTCTGTGCTATAGCCTTCATCACCTCAAGTGTCTTATCCCTTGAACCATCGTTAACTAACACAACCTGAAAGTCTGCATAATCCATCTTAGCTATTATTCCATCCAAAACCTCAATAAACTTAGGTAATGCCTCGCTCTCGTTATAGCATGGCACTACAATCGAAATTAAATCGTTCATAAATCTCCTCGCATAGCAGCATACTGAGTTGCTTCAACTATTTATACAGTATACACAATATACCCTATTAATGCAAGAAAAAGCGGAGACGGTTAGATACACTGCCGATATATCCTGCCTGTCTCCGCTTTACGTTTTAATAAATCTGCTCTCTGTTACTTATTGCTTACCTGCGGCTTCTCTGTAAGGGTTAAAGTAGTTGTATATTCTGTAAACGCTCCATTCTCAAGACGTGAGTACACAACCTCCACCTGCTCACCTACCTGATAATATCTCATAAGGTTTACAAGTGTCTCCCATGAATCGACATCCTTGCCATCGAAGCTTGTGATAACATCATTTACCTGAAGTCCTGCCCTCTCTGCCGCAGAATCCTCCGTCACGCTTCTGATAAGGACACCTACAGGCCAGCCGTAGGTCTGTGAAATCTCAGATGTAACCGAGCTTCCTGAGACACCTATATAACCTCTCTCGTCATTGTCAAGTGCAACTCTCGTTGTCTGTGTTGAAAGGTCATCAATTATATCCTTGACAGACTCAATCGCAATGGCATAGCCCATACCTTCTACCTTGGTATCCGACATCTTTACGGAATTGATACCTATAACCTCTCCGTTAGAATTGAATAACGCCCCTCCACTGTTACCCGGGTTGATAGCTGCATCTGTCTGAATAAGATTATCATATACAACATTGTCAACTGTAAGTTTCTTGCCAACAGCACTTACAATACCTGTTGTGACTGATATACCATAACCTGCTGCATTACCTATGGCTATTGCAGCCTCGCCGACCTCGACATCCGATGATGAGCCAAGCTTAGCAATTGAAATAGCGCTCATTGTGTCGGCGCTTATATCGTCAAGCTTAACAGCAACCACTGCCAGGTCACTGTCTGTCTTCATTCCCTTTACAACGGCGTCAACCTCGGTATTATCACCGAATGTAACCTTGAGATTGTTTACATTCTCGACTACATGTGCATTCGTAACGATAAGAAGCTCTGTATCGTTCGCTCCGATAATAATACCCGAACCGCTCACGCCTGCCTCATAGGACTGATTGTTAAAGCCTCCCCAGAAGCCAAAATTATAGGAGTTGTTTGTTACGGTCTGTGTGCCGCTGATTGCAACAACCGAGCTTATGACATTCTTAACAATGCCTGAAACATCAATGACATTCACACCTGAATTGACGGAATCGGATGAAACACTCGCAAGTGTCGAGCCGTTTGCCACTGTGCCATCGCTCAAGGATGCGAGATAACTTTTATTGAGTTCCTTTGCAATCTGGCTTAACTGTTCGTCTGTCAGCTCGTTATTAGACTTAGTCGGGAAATTTACATATCCGGCATACATTGCACCGTAGCAGGAGGCACCTGCAACCGCACCAATTACAACTGCGCATGCAACACCTCTTACTGCCCTGAAGAAGAAACCATGAGGCCTTTTCTCTTTCTTTGCCTTAGTCTTTTTCTCTTTCCTGTCATTGCCATCATTGTTGTTGACATTTTCATTGTTCATGCCATACATGGCGCTGTAGGCTGACTGATTACTGTACTGATTACGGCTATAGTCTGTCTGGTATGTCTCACGTGCTGACTCACCTGTCTGTGCCTCACTATATGTGCTGCCATATACCTGCTCGCCGGAAGCTGTCCTGGTCTCCACAGCACTCTGTGCAGCATTCTCACTGCTTACATCAGCGTTCTCCACAGCATTATTATTTTCGCCATTCATATTGTTAAATCCATATTCATTGTTATCCATAGCTCTTACCTCCATATTCATCATGAGGGAATCTTATTTTCTTTACTTATTTCTTCATTTCCCTCTCTTTTATGAGTACAATATAACAACGAATTGTGTTCTTTTTGTGATAAAAAAGTGAATGAATTGAGAAATCTTTTCACAATCCATCCACTCTTTTGAATTTCTATTAGTCTGCTATTCCTTAAAGCTTAAAAAACTCTATATCATCCATCATATCTTTATCAGCCTTCTGCATCATTCTGGTACTCAGCTCAGTATCATTGCAGGTCTGAGCGACAGTATGGCAGTTTGCACTGGCCTCCTGTGCGGATGCTCCAAGCTCCTCAGCTATCGCACCAAGGTTACTTGTTGCTGTTACAAGATGTGACTTTATATTTTCAAGAATGTCTGTCACATTCTTGATATCATATATATTGTCAAGGCTATTAGTCACTGCATCAGACAGAATTGCAAACTGCTGTTGTGTATCAGAAATATTCTGCTGTTCCTCCTCAGTTGTTCTGACAACCTTATTCGCATAATCAACAGTCACTTCACTGAGTTTAACCACCTTTTCAATAATCTGCTTTATCTCCTGTGCGCTTTCCGCAGTTGAATCAGAAAGATGTCTTATCTCCTCTGCGACCACAGCAAAGCCCTTACCAGCCTCACCGGCACGCGCTGCCTCAATACTTGCATTAAGTGAAAGCAGATTAGTCTGGCTTGAAATCTCTTCAATAACAGAAACACATTTACTAATCTCATCAATTGCCAGATTGGTCTCCTGTATCTTCTCCGCAATTCCATCTACTGCATCCACTGATGATTGTGCTGCTGCCATTACAATGCTCATCTGTGCTGCCGCATTCTCATTATTTGTTTTAATCAAACCGGCACTCTTATCAAGTTCTGCAACGTTCTTGAACAATATATCTATTTTATCGCTCAGCGTAATCGTCTGCTCTGTAATATCCTGGGCATTTTGTGCAACATTCTGCGATGTCTGGGATATCTCTGATATAGCAGTGTTAATCTGATTTACTTTATCAGTGTTATCCACTGTCTTTGCCCTGACATCATCAATAGAATCCTTAAGTACCAATGAAGCATTTTTCACCGCTCCTAAGGCTTCCCTGAGAGCACCCTTAAAGTCCGTGGCAGAATCCCTTATATTACGGCTCTCTGTTACCACCGTCCTGACATCTGTATTAACATCAGTGTTCCCCTTGGATAATGCCTCAATTACTTTAACCATCTTTTTAAGTGGTTTTACAATCAATTTGGATATAATAAAAGCAAGTGCAGAGAAAAACAATATAAGAACACCAGCGCTTATAACCATTATATTTAAATTTCTTTTCGTATTAGTCAGTATTTCCCTATCATCAGCTGTAAATACTGCCACATAATGCTGTTCTTCGCCGACATAGTATGCTGCATGTTTTTTAACACCATTGTAAACATATGATATTGTTCCGGTCTTTTTACTATCCGCATTTCCCAGATTTGCAAGTACCTCAAGCAATGCCTCATTCTCGGACATCCCGCCTACTTTTCCACTATCCGGATGATAAAGAATAGTTCCATGATTATCCACAACATATGTATATGCTGATTCCAGTCCTATATTATCAGCATTATCCAATGGTCTTATGTTATCATGCACATATGTTCCTGCACCTACATAGCCTAACGGAACATTTCCATCCATTACAGGCATATACATTGACATAATGAGCTGCCCTGAAGCAGGTGAATTTATAATTCCTACATTATATACCCCATCACTTGACAGCATCGAATCCTGCAGTTGTTTAAGTCTGTCCCCTTCTCTCATAACTCTTCCAACTACAGAGTCTGTCGGATGCGACAAGACCTTTGATTCCCAACTGGCAAGATAAATGCCTTCTCATCCATCTAGCTTGCCGAAATAATTCTTAGTATACTCCTGTACTTTTTCGCCAAGTTCAATATCATCCTGATTTTTCAGATAGCTTATCACATCCGGATTGGATGCAAATGTTCCCATTATCGTCTTGGCTGTCTCCGTTGTATTATCATATGCAATACCCATTTCAGTAATATAAGATACCATTGAATTATTCATGGAAGCTCTTAGTTCCCTGGATGTCATATTATACATCACAACGCTTAAACTCATCGACACTGTTATTGTCGGAACAAGAACCAACAACAATAATATCATGTGAAAACTTATCGTCCTGCTCTTCATACTTCAAGAATCCCTCCAATTTTTATATGGTTCTGTCTTTTTTATATTTATAACTTACATATCAAAATCTATCTTCGAATAACACATTATGTTTCATCATCCTCCATATTTTTTCTGCATATTTACTAAATTCGTCTTGATATATAAGATTATTTTTGTTAATTATTATACCATAATCTTTAAAAAAAACAACCAAAAATGCAGAAGCACAGGTGCCTCGCCTGAAACCAACACATAGCAAAAAAAGTTCAGTCCATCACCCAAGGGTAATGGATTGAACTTTAATTTCATAAAATTCTGCCCTAATCCGGACAGTTACATTTTATTTGTCAATGATATTCGCAATCCGCTTCGCTGCATGCTCATATAAAATCGATGCTTCGCATCTCTCCAGAAGCTTAGCCAAGCTTCCTGCAAAAGAGCTCACCCCATCACCCAAGGGTAATGGGTTTTCTCTTTTATTTTATAAATTATTGCATCAGCCTTCAATAGCTATATACTTCTTGTTCTCAACAGCCTTGGCATCCTTCTTCGGAACCACAAGTCTTAAAATACCATCCTCGTACTTAGCCTTGATGTCCTCCTCGGTAACACCTTCGCCTACATAGAAGCTACGGCTCATCGAACCTGCATAACGCTCCTTTCTGATGTATTTACCTTTCTTATCCTTCTCATCCTTATCAAGTCCCTTGGCGGCACTTATTGTAAGGTAGCCATTATCAAGCTTAGCATTGATTTCATCCTTCTTAAATCCTGGGAGGTCAATGTCCACCTCATAGCCTGTGTCAGTCTCCTTCACATCTGTTTTCATCACATGTCCTGCATGCTTACCATACAGAGCCTTGTCAACCTCAGGGAATCCAAAGTTCATCCAATCATCATTAAATAAGTTCTCTCCAAAAATACTAGGCATTAACATAAGTCATCTCTCCTTTTCCTAAAAACAAAACCTAAAATTATTACCTTCTGTTACTTCATTTTTGGAACCGGGATGTACGAGGAACCTCAAGGTAATTCGTAACTTCTTTTACCTTTTTTAGTTCCTTTCCTTTGTTCTGAGTACGTTATACACCTAGTTGTTAGCAATGTCAATAGTTGAGTGCTAATATAATTATAAAGAAATTATTAAAAAATTATTATGATGATATCATCTGCATATAAAAGAAATGGGTTTTGTGTCTGGTAAGCGATTATTCGCCGAGAGAGTTGCTCGTTTCTTTTTTGTATCTATAATATCATATAAATACATTTTCCCATCATTAGAATGACGCACCAGCATGGATGCATGGAATATATTGTATCTATCAATTTCTCCACTCATCCGCCTTATCCCTCCTTCTCCGGCAGAAATGTCACCAACAAGAAAATAATTCCGAATACCACAATGCTTCCCGCCATAATCGCCACCATCTGACCTGTACTTACCACATGACCATGAAACTGTGGATTACAGTCAAGCGTATCCCTGATTGCAGTAATCATCTCAGCAGGCAGCTTCTCGTTTTCCATCTCCGCAAAAATTCCGTGAAGCATGTGATTTTTTAACAGGGAGGTTCCGTATGTACTCGGAAGATATGACAACACCTTCTGTAAACCAGCACCGAAATTCGAGATTGGCATATATGCACCACACACAAATCCATAGCCGGAGCTGACAATCGTTCCGACCGCCGATAGCTGTCCCTGTGTGGTGAGCGGATAGCTGACAATACTAGAAAGCGTACTGCCAAACAGCACAAGCAGGATTTCATCTAAAATCACCCACAGCACATCCGAGGTACTCATGTACCAGCCCATTTTATATACATATCCAAGACAAAGTACCAATGCAAGCCCATTTACCATGAATGAATTGGCTACAGTGGACAGGAAATATCCAAGATATAGCTTACATCTGCTTATCGGGGACACGTTGAAATCCTTGCGCGTTCCATTTGCCCGATCCTGCACCATCGTAAGGTTCACACAGAATGTCACCGTCACGCAGCTTACCGCTAAAAGTGCTGCCACAAGCTGTGCCGCCACGGTTCCGTCTATCAGCTTATCAGAAATTGAAATTTTATCTGAGATTACCGATACAAAGGAATCCCTATACACATTGGCTAAAAAAGTTGCATACAGAACAATAAGAATTGCCGGGGTAATCAGCGAAGAAAACAACATCCCCTTATCCTTAAAATATAATTTTCTATTTCTTTGTATAAGTGCCAATACAGCCTTCATCAATTCTCACCTCCAAGCCTTTTTCCTGTTACCGCAAGAAACACATCGTCCATTCCGCCCTTTGTCACCTCGTAATCATGAAACAATTCCTGATGTGCTACGATGAGTTCAGTAGCCTCCGATGTATTTTTTACCCTGACACGATAGCCATCCCTGATTTCCTCGTATTCAATGCCAAGTGACTTTATCTGAGCTTCAGTCACTCCATAGATGGACATCGTATCCTGCACATACTTATTTTTTAATTCAAAAGGAGTTCCCTCCGCTGCAATGCTTCCCTTATCGAGAATAACCACATAGTCGGCATTTGCCGCCTCCTCCATATAGTGGGTGGTGAGAAATACGGTGAGCTTTTCATCGGTACAAAGCTTATCAATCACGTTCCATATCAGCAGTCTCGTCTGTGGGTCCAAACCTGTCGTTGGTTCATCAAGAATCAACACCTCCGGTCTATGTAACAGTGCCCTCGCAATATCTATCCTTCTTCTCTGACCTCCTGAGAGCTTTCCGACAGGTCTGTTTAGATAATCTCCAAAGTCGAGTATATTGACAAGCTCCTTAAGTCTCTCCTCAAAGGCTTTCCCCATAATCCCATAGAGTGCTGCCCTGCTTTTCAGATTTTCCCGGACTGTGAGCGGCTTATCAAGCACACTGTCCTGAAACACGACGCCAAGTGTTCTCCCTACCTTCTTACCTGTTTTCTCTATATCATTTTCATTAATCTGCACAGTTCCGCTGTCCTTTTTTAACTGCCCGCAGATAATGGAAATTGTCGTACTTTTTCCGGCTCCGTTCACACCCAAAAAAGCAAACAGCTCTCCCTTTTTTACCTGAAAGCTCAAATCATTTACCGCCTTCACCTCACCAAAGCTTTTATGCAGATGGCTGATTTTAATAATATTATTTTCCATTTTGCTCCCCCTTTATTTTTCTTAACTCACTAAGCTTCCTGTTCATGCTGTCGGCAGCTATGCGGTCATTCATGTATACAACCAGATTCACAATAACATACACTCCGATAATAAGCCCTTCCATAAAAACAACCATTTCAGGCTTTTCAAGGTAAAACCATCCGAAGGCTCTTCCAAGTCCAAGCACCGCAATATTTACATATACAAAATATATTATCTGACGCACAATCATTCCTTTTTTGGATAATTCCTTCTCATTCTTGGTCGGATACATGAGAATCGGTACCGCACAGACCGCGGAGACTATTATAATCTGCCAAAGAATTCTTACACTTATCTGTGCGTCCAAGCCCCATAATGCAGAAATATAGATTGCCGATGCAAACAATACGCATACTGTAATTTTAGAAAAAATATTTGCAAGATTTTTTACTTTTTCAAACACTGCTTAAACCTCCTACAATCCCAAACGTTCCTTCAGAACCGGTACATACTGCCTTGAAATAATCACTTTTTCCTTATTTTCCAGCAAAGCTTCAAATCTGCCTCCGAACGCAGGTGACAAATGCTTTATTTTATTCAGATTTAAAATCATGGACTTGGAAGCTCTCATAAAAGGAAATGACACAAGCAGTTCTTCGAGCTGATACAGCTTTTCCCTGACCTCATAGACATCCCTCTCACAGTACGCAAAAACCTTGTTGTCCGTTGCCTCAAAATAATACACATCCGACGCTTCCAAAGGGCATATCCCATTTTCATCGTAGCCTGTAAGCTTCATGTCTCCATGTTCCAATCTGTATACAAGCTGTTTCATTTCATCTGTCAGCGTATGACATCTGAATATTATCTCCTCCTCTTCGCCGGGAGACGGGGCGATTATCGTTATTTTCAATTTAAGCTCCATTTCTTCACAAAAGAATATACCTTCTCAGACCACTGCCACACATCCAGATTTTCATGACTTAAACAGAATGTCCTATCTACCAAATTTTCCGATATTACCCTTATAAGCTGTGCCTTGTATTCAGACGGAACGATTATTATATGTACATAATCTGCCAGCTTTACCTCGCCTTTTACTTTTTTTCCTGCATTCACTGCCGCTGAAAAACAGAAATCGCATTTTCGAGTTGGCTCTGAACAGTTACCATATATTTTATTCTGATTATTTTATATACGATTTTCTGGTATATGTCTACCTATTATCATGTGAAATGCAAAAACAGACGTGTAAGATGTATGAGTGTAATCAAATTAAAGCGGACATTCGCAATCCGCTTTCGCTACTTGCTCATGAACGCAGTCGCTTTGCGAACTGTCAGTGGCAGCTTTCAGGTCAAAGTACAAGTCAGCAAAAAATCAACCACCCCAAAACATTAAAAAGTTTGGAAGTGGTTGATTTTTACTTTGCAGCCATTATGTATGAAATTACCACTTTTCAGCAAGATTCTTTATATCATAAAACTGAATCCATACCTTGCCCCTTCTAAATTCATAGAAGAATGCGCCCTTGCCGTAATTGATAAACTCATCTCCGTTAATTACAGTTGTCTTATTGTCATTTGTACGAACTGCAATTACGGAATTCATTCCTTTATAAGCCGCCGGTTTTTCACAAAGACCTGCTATGACTCCTGCCGTACCTGTCTTTGTCTGCGTTCTGGCATTAGTATAATAACAGTAGCCCTCTGCATCCGCAGTACTTCTGTTGATACCTGCAAGCTGTCCTGCATACTCTCGTCCGCCGTATACATATACATTGGTCAGGGAAGCCTTCTCTATAAGAGCATAGCTGTTCTCGCCGATTATACCACCTGCTACGGACTCACTTCTTATTTCAGTATCGGAAATAGTTACCCCGCTGATTCCGCGCACATCTGCATCACTTCCACTAGCTGCGTCAATTCCTGCAAAACCTCCTGCGCTCATGTATGCCACGTTGTCAGAGCTTACAAGATATTCATTTCCTATTCTGCTGCCTGCAACAGTGCTGTCGCTTATCATACCCTGATTCATACCGGCATAACCGCCAATGTAGAGCCTATGACTTGTATTTATGTCATATCCGGACTTAACGGATACCGTAGCAGAAGTCATGCTGCTGTTCGTGATTGTACCGTTATTATCATTCTTTCCGGCAAAGCCTCCGATGTAATTGCTATCGGATACCGCAGCAGTATCATTCCAGATAACATTTGTATCGCTTATACGGCACTCTGTGATGGTTCCCTCGTTAATACCGACAAGTCCTCCAAAATATGCTGCATTACTTGTTATTGTATTTCTTGTGACTCCGTCATCAGTGCTTACCCCCTCAATAAAGCAGCCCTTTATAATGCCCTTATTTACACCGGCAATCACACCAAAGCTGGTCGCCTCTGTCTTTGCACTGTCCACACTGTTATTTACGTTTCCTACAATTCCAAGCTCACGAATCTCGCCATGATTTTCTCCGAATAACGGTGCTGCTGCACGTTTTAGCGTAAGCTTATGATTATTACCCAGAAGTACATAACCATCATCAAATATCTCAAATAACGGCTCTGAAAGCTCATTGATTGTGATATCATTGCTAAGCGCAATACCTGTATACCTTGAATCAGACTTTATGTATTCAATAGCAAGCTCTAACTCCTTCTCACTTGATACACATATCTGATAGCCATCAAAGCCATCCGTGGTTACAAGCGGCATCCAGTTGGCTGTCACGAAGTCTATGTTGAAATTAAGTGTCGATACCTTGGTGTTATCGCGAAGCACTACATCATAATATCCATAAGTACTCTTAGGTATCTTCTTTGTCCAGTACGAGAATACATATCCTTCTCTTACCGGCACTGCTATCTGTGCGAGTGTTATATCTTCACTGCCCGCAGCAGGATAATAATAAATATACGTTTCCGGTGAGCCATCGTACAGTGTTGCAGAGAATACAAGCTTATCCTCACTCCATACAGCTTTAAACCTTAGATTTCCCTGAGCATCTCCTGTAACATGGACAAGTCCGTTAGCGAGGATTTTAACCTCTGCTGGCATAGCTCCATCGCCTGCCCACTCCCATCTTACGAATGACATATCATCGCATTTTGGTGCAGATATGTTAAAATCCAAGCCTGTGCGGTACTGTGATGGATTGTTGAGACTCTGTGCTCCATCAAGTACAAGGTCGTAGGTGATAGTGTAGGTCACAGGCTCCCAGAGAAGCTTGTAGGTCACATCCTTATCACCTATCGTAATATTATTTCCATCAACCAGCTTCTTAGAAGGGTCGCTTGCATCATACCAGCCCTTGGCTGCATAGCCCGTCCTCTTAACCTGACTAAGAACCGGTATCTGCAATGTTTTTCCATAATAGTAATCACCTGACTGTGCATAGTTGGAGGTTACAGCTGTTCCGCCGGACAAATCATAGCCTAAATGACTCTTTATAAGTCTGTAATCATAATATATTACAGTACTTCCATCGCCGGCAATCTCCACAGTCTGTACAAGAGGCTTGATATAGCCCTCTGCCACCTGTGATGCATACTCATCTGAAACCTCGCATGACTCCTGAACTATCGAGCCCCTGTTCTGACTATACATAAGCGTATATGCACCGTCCACATTCATTCTGCGATATACCACACTGTAGAATACATCCTGTGCCTCATAGTCAGCCGTGAAGGTCACATCATTAGCAGGCATAGTATCAGTAAGATTCTTCCATGCTCCTGTATAGCCCGGTCTGTTAAGCCCCGGTGCAGTAATGGTCTGACCATACTTTACCTTTCCGGCTGAATAATCTGTTCCTGTCAGTTCTCCTTCGCCTGCATCCCATGTAATTGTGTATTCCGCTCTCTCATACCGGTACTCACATACCGCACTTCCGTCATCAAGAACAGTCACACTCTTAACCTCCGGTGTCTTAAAGCCTGCAAATACCTCTGGTGCAGGTGTTATAGCTGTACCTGTCTTTCCATATATAACCGCTGTCGCTTCCGGTATCTCATTGTAGGTTCCGTCAAGCTTCTGCATGTAATACTTGACGGTAACAGCCCTCCTATCTGTCTCCCTGTACTTCGCTGTCAGAGTTACATCATGTTCCGGCATATACTCCGGTATCTCATAATCCCATCCGGCAAACTCATATCCGTTCTTAGAAGGTGCGGAAGGAATATTCCCCATCAAACCAATTCCGGATAACTGCGTCCATACAATATCAGCCTCGTCATTATCAAGCTTCACGGTAAATGTATGCGGAATTCTATTGTACACAACTTCAACCACCGTATAACCTTTATAAGCAGAATATACATTATTAAAGCTATCATAAGCTTCACCAAGGGCAGGTTCCGTGACAACATCCACACCTATCTTCTTCTGGTTGATATCCTGTGCTGTTACGTCCCTGAACTCATAGGCCACCGCATCGGTACTCTCCTCATATTTACCAAACTTCAGAGTGTAATACTTAAAATATCCGTTTCCGCCGGAATATTCTACTTTGTGGACAACTATGTATGGTGTCATGCCTTCCGGCACATCAGCTAACTCCCATTGTCCATACAATGACATTTCCAATGTGCCATAATAACTATTAGTTGTGACATCTTCAAATTCTACATCCGACAGGCTCGCTCCCGGCATATACATCTTTCCGCTGCCATCCCGCCTGGTGTTCCAGCCTGCGAATTTATAATACTTAATGATATTTCCATTCTCATCCTTCACAGGATCAAGCAAAAACAACTCACCCATAAGCTTGTCTGTGTCGTTGTAGGAATATGTCTGTGTCGCAAAATCAGCGTTTGAAAGTCTGTAAAATACAGTATACTCATCCTTCTCCCACACAGCAGTGTAATGAGCATCACTATGATTGATAGTTGCATTATTTCCATTAAATACACCTATATCATCTCTCCAGCCGACAAGCTTCATGTGGTCATCTGTTGTCTTGCCTATATCCGGCAGTCCATAAGTCTCACCATCTTTGACATACAGTGTCTTATAAGGCATATCATCCCTGCCATAGTCGTATGTCACCGTGAAACAATCAGCCGGCTTAATATTATAGTAGAGAGCAAATACTGTGCTTCCATCTGCCTTTATCGTTCCGGTGAGAACATTCTGTAAGTTATTCTCATCAAACGCATATCCGGCAATGCCGTATAATGAAGCATCTATTACAACATCCTCATTGGTTGTCCCATATCCAATCGATTTATCATACAATGCATACTCTTTAGTCGCTGTATCAGAGTTCTCTGTATCCGTACCGTCACTATTCCCATCTGCAGCCTTCTCTACATAGCGCTCAACTGTATACTGGGTGTTGGTGCCATTCTCCCACTGTGCCACGAGCGTATGTGCATCCGGATTATTTATCACTGTATCCGCTGTCACATAATTTCCTAAAGCGTCATTCTCCACAGTCCAGCCTGCAAAGCTATAACCCTGACTCCTTCTCCCAGTTTTCAAATGTATATCCGAGCATGAAGTAAGTCGGAACATATATAGTCTCTCCGTAGCGGTATCTGATTACCACATCAGGATTGTCACTGTCTTTAAGCTCACCCATGCTGTAGGTTACGGAATGAATCTGTCTCTTGTAGTAGATATCAACAACAGTTGAACCGTCCGGTGCAACCGACATGCTGGAGGTTGTTAAAGACCAGTCAATCTCAAAGCCCTCCGGCACTATCTGATTATCTCTTACAAGCTCCTCAGCCTTCAGCACATCATCCGTATAGATATAGTCCCTGCGGGTCTTTTTTCCACTGGTTTCATCCACCTCATATACATTATACTGCTTAGTCGTCTCAGTAAGCTCATACTGTGTACTAAGTGACTCGTAGTAGTGTCTTACAGTATATACATTCGGTATCGGAATCCACTTCGCATAGAGTGTCACATCATGTGCAGGCATGGTTGAAGGTACCGCTTCTGCTCTTGTACAAGCCTTGTCACTGTACCAGCCGCCGAATGCGTAACCTATCTTTGTCGGGTTCTCAACTTCCTCTACTTCCTTGCCTATTCCATATACCTTGGTCCTGATTACGGTGCCGCCCTTTGTATCAAATGCAAGACAGTAGCCTGCATCCGGGTCAACCCATGTGATATTGAAGGTCTGGCTTATCGTCTTAGAAACATAGGTAAGATCCGGCTGCTTCCATGTGATTGTCATTGTTCCCTCATATGAGCCCACGCCCTCCTCAGGCACCACTGTGATTGTATTGTCAACCGGGTTATATTTAAAATGCGGGTCAGACATCTCAACAAAGAATCTCTCCTCGTCATCATATTCCGACGTAGCAGCATTTAAGCCTGCCCTCTTATTGCCATCATAGGTAAGACAGCCCTCCCCGCCTTCCTTTAAATCCATATATCTCATGCGGAATATCTCTGAAGGAACCTCCATGGTTCTTGTACGAACCATATCAAAGCTTAGAGGAATGCTGTACTCAATCTCTGCTCCATCATCATTCTCTTCAGTCCATTTTCCTTCCTCATCATAGACAAAATCGAGCACATTCTCGCGTTCACCCACATGCCATATCGGCCATTCGTTGCTGTATATCGAAGGGTTGAAGGAGAAGGTTCCGTTCATAACCTCCATGGCAAGATTTACCTCAAGGTACGCTCCGATTTCCATAAGAACAGCACCCGTCGCCGAGCTCTCTATATCCTTGCCCTTCTCCCACGACATGCAGTAATAGAAATATCCCCACAATCTTGCATACGCACCAGCCTCAAGCTGTAGTCCTATACCGGCAAGCTTCGTGCTGAACAAACCAAATAATACTTTAGCCCTCACACCTGCCCGGATACCCAAAGTTCCCATCGCATAGAAATCAAACTGGAAATACTCCGTGGACAAATCAACTGTCTCAGAGCTGCTCTGATTTCTGTGGAACAGCAGCATTGTGAAGGTATGTCTCTGTGATTTCTCATACTGGAAGCTCATACCTATTGCCACACTCATGTTGGCGGATACAACAAACCTGACATCAATGCTGTATGCCGTCACATAGAATGGATCTAATGAACCTTCCGCAGCAAATATAGGTGCTTCTATAAGGTCAATCCACTTATCATTTGCCGCAGAGATAAACCTCTCATATTTTTCAAGAAGTCCGCCTGATGCCGTGCCTGCCGACTCGTCATCATCTTCGTCTCCCCCTTCACCTTCTTCACCTGCCTGCTTGTCCTTCTCCATCATATTCTTAATGGATTCGCTTAAATCAATAAGCTGCTGTGCGTAGTCCTCAAGTCCATCCGGTTCAAGAAGCTCCGGTCCGAAGGTATTCTCCGGCTCGTCCTCATCAAGCTGTGCTGTCGCTGTGATAGCGATACCTGTGTAGAGCCCCTGGTCAATGCTTCCCGACATCTTATAGTCATAAATATATGGGAATATCCACTTCGTCTTCCATACAGCGCCGCCGTTTGCACTAAATCCGAGCAGAACCTCTGTCTCAAACACTGCTGTCATCTTTATTGCAACCTTGTTCTTACTTCCTGTTTTCTACACATCAAATGCATATTCGAGTGCAACCTCCACACGGAAGCCTGAACCCTCCTCAAAGTGTACAAGATCTCTGGACACATTGACATCTAACGCAACATCAAGCCTACCTCGCTATATCATTATCTATAATCTCCAGTCTGTATGTATCACCTGCCCTGAATCCTCCGTTTACCTTGACAGAATATCTGCCTGCAGCTGTCTTTACAACTACAAGCTCATCCTTTTCAAGCGTATTACTGTCATCTGTCCTTTCAGGAGATGTTATATTAGTAAGCTTTAATGCAGCCTTCACTTCATCTACGTCTGCCGCTGCTCTTTTCGCTGTATCTGTTGTAACATAAATAGTAAAATCTCTATCCTGTTCAACCGCACTGATATAGTTTGGACTGCCGCCCTCATTTGACATAAGCATCCCCCTTACCCACCGCTTAGTGCTCTACACACTTGAAGCGAAGGATTGCTTATTCTGCGTTCAAATTTGCCAACTGTGCATTTTCTGTTTTTCATCACCGGACAAATTATTTTCATTACCAGATTATTTAAATAATATCATGGGCAAAAGGTCAAAAAGCTGTTCGTGCCTGCACGATTGGGCTTTTGAACTTGGAAACCGCAAAATATAAGGAATCAACAAATTCCGAATGTTTTAGAATTGCGGGAGCTGTTTTACAGCGGAACAATTCGAGGATATCAAGTGATGGGCAAAATACCTTTTGACCCTCCTAATCATTTAAATTATACTATCAAAAAAATACGAGCGCAATATTTTTTTCTTATTTTTACAAATAAATTGGTACGAATTTTTATATTAAGTGGTACAAAACTGTATTTATTGCTTTTAATCGGTACAAAATTTATCTATTTTAATCAACTATACTAAGCTGTCAAAAACATGCCCATGAACTTGACATGCACTTATAGACTAAATTTAGTATGTTTTAACTCGAATCATATTATAGAACACAGAGATTGAAGTTTCCTATTACACAAAAAAAGGCACTATATCATTTCTGATATAGCACCTCATTTTCCTAATATTATCTTAGTAATTCCATCTTCACCACTTGCACTTCTTATATGCCGTATGTTGTTCGCATCAAATAAAATACATCCGCAATGACCCTCGAAGGTAGGAAAACATATTATCGTAAGCTGTGTGTCTATCTCAATGCTGTACTCATTCATCCCCAAAGTTTCACCAAACAGAACTGCTCTTTCATAGCAGCGAAGCCACTTTTCATCCATATTCGGAAATATACTTCCAAACCTGTTTCCTATAAGCCTCTCAAGCGGTACTTTTTCCAGCTCTGCAAGCGCCTGGTTTCCATACCTGAATACCCAGTCAACCGCATGGCAGTCATCATCAAATATCATTTCTATATCCGTAAATGCAAATGGCATATTCTCATAGCCTTTATAGTATTCCGAATATTCTTCAATAGTACCCGGAATACCTTCTGTTGAAAAGCTTCTGATAATGCTCTTTTTCTTCTTATACAAGCTATCTTCTATCTCTTTTTTTCTGCTGGATGTATATTCTAGCGTATTCCCATTATTCAGATTTACAGTATCCGTTATATCATGTATTGCTATAACAGACACAAGATTACCTCTTTTTACTTCAATAAAATCGTCACCAAGCATATCATAAAATTCCTTATATGTGGTTCGTGTTTCAATGCTTTTCCCATCATCCATATATACATCTGCATGTTTTCTCCGCATATGTATATAGAGTATCTTTCTTACAGGAAGCGTTATTTTTCTTCTTTGTGATACTATCGTAATTGATTTTTCTTTATGCATAACTCTCCATTAAAAAGGGATTAAAGACGCAGCTTTTCTCTCCTTCATCAGTATTCAATCTTACAATCCGGCTCTGCCTCCTTACAAGCCTTCAATACATCTGCCATTACTTTCTTCTCATCCTGTCCCTCCTCGAATTCCACATTCATCTTCTGGGTCATAAAGCTTACCGAAGCATCCATAACTCCCGGTGTGTTATTCGCAATATCTTCCATAGTATTGGCACAATTAATGCAATCGACAGAAATATTGTATGTCTTTCCCATAATCTAATCTTCCTTTCTCTTAATGATATGTGTGCAGATGCTTTTTCTTCATCTGCATACGGAATATATAGATGGTGTTGATATCAAATTGCTCCGCACTACATGCTCCCGCAATTCTCATAAAACTTAGTAATTCGCACATTTTTCTTTGAAAATGGCTGCTTACTCATGTTTCTTAGCGGGTAACAAGGCCAAAAATCCTCATGCATGCAAACCTGCATCGGACTTCTGACCTTTTGACCCTGTTTTCTATACATATGCTTATTATATGATATGAGGGTCAAAAGGTATTTTGCCCCTCATTTGATATCCTCGAAT
>OGKZ01001180.1_pt1 | contig 19511 bp, 14 predicted proteins | sample 1572571 | NCBI WGS metagenome assembly OGKZ01 (sample SAMEA2581906, study PRJEB24529) | metagenome | biome: Human gut stool | place: China | collected 2011 | reverse complement strand
GGCGCGAAGGAAGCCTGATTCATCATCATTTACAGCCAATTATATAAAGTATACCGCACTGTGAGTGAATGTCAAATCTTTATCATGAAAATTTAAGAAATTTAAGCTGTATTTTTGCTGCGCCGGGGGATAATGGAGCACCCGGCGAGGGATACTGACAGAAAAATGCAGGAGGAGACACAAAATGCCGCAGGAAAAACAGGAACACACTGATGCACGCCGTCTGGAAAAAGAGGAGATCGAGGATCTTGGCACGGTCACGCTGGACCGGGGCGGCCACGCCATCCACTGCCTGACCGTCATCGGGCAGATCGAGGGTCACTCGGAAGCGCCGCAGGGGCAGAAGACCACCAAGTACGAGCACGTCATCCCCCAGCTGGTGGCGGTGCAGGAGGACCCCGGCATCGAGGGGCTGCTGGTGCTGCTCAACACGGTGGGCGGGGATGTGGAGGCCGGGCTGGCGCTGGCGGAGCTCATTGCCAGCATCTCCAAGCCCAGCGCCGCCGTGGTGCTGGGCGGCGGGCACTCCATTGGGATCCCGCTGGCGGTGAGCGCCCGGCGGAGCTTTATTGTGCCCACGGCCACCATGACCATCCACCCGGTGCGCCATTCCGGCATGATTTTGGGCGTGCCCCAGACCATGCGGTGGTTTGAGCAGATGCAGGAGCGGATCACCGGTTTTGTGGCGGCCCACAGCGGCATGACGGAAAAGCGCTACACCGAGCTGATGCTCCGCACCGGGGAGCTGGTGATGGATGTTGGCACGGTGCTGGACGGCCGCAAGGCCGTGCGGGAAAAGCTCATCGACCAGTTGGGCGGCATTTCGGATGCGTTGGAGTGGTTGTATCAGGAAATAGAAAAAGGATGATTTGCCATTTGACTTTCCGCGTGGTACAATGAAAGAATCGAGAAGTATCGAAATCGATTTTATCATAGAAACGACAGGGAAGAGCGAACATGGCAAAACGGAAACGAAAATCCACTGCGGGGCGCGGCAGACAGCGCCGGAGAAGCCGGGCACAGGACCGGATGCCTGCGGGGCTGGTGACCTTGTTTTTGGGCCTCATCCTCATGGCGCTGGCTTTTGTGCCGGGCAGCGCGGTCTGGAAGACTCTGCACGACGCGCTGTTTGGCGTGTTTGGCTGCGGCAGCTTTGTGGTGGGCGCGGCGCTGTGCTATCTGGCCATCCTGTACACCCGCGGCGAAGACCTGCTGCCCCACATTGCAAAGCTGCTGCTGGGGCTGGTGTTTGCCAGCAGCACGGTCATCGTGTTCTCGGAGATCCCCGCCGATGTCCCGGCGGCGACCATGGTAGCCGCCTGTTACCAGAACGGCGTCAACGCCTGGCTGTCCGGCGGCGCGCTGGGCGCCGTGCTGGGCGGCAATCTGCTGCTGCTCTGCGGGCGCCCGGCAGCCAATCTGGTCATGGCGGCGCTGGCCCTCTGCGCCAGCCTGTACATTTTTGATATCACCCCGGCGGAAGTCTGGCAGTGGCTCTGCAACGTGGGCGGCGGCGTGCACGAAAAAGGCGTGGCCGTCTATGAGCAGAACGCCGCCCGCCGCGCGGAACGCAGGGCGGAGCGCCTTGCCGCGGAGGCGGAAGAAGAATCCTACGAGGAGGAAGATCCCGACGAGCTGGACGAGGACTTTGAGGACGACGAAGAAACCGGCCTCAAGGCTCCCGGCTGGCTGTCCGGTGTGCTCTCCTGGGGCCATAAGGTGACCAAAGAGCTGGAGGGCGAGGCAGAGCCCGAGCCGCCCCAGGACCCCAACCTGGGTTACGAGCCGCCTCCGGCTCCGGATCCGGCGGATGTGCCCCCGCCTCAGCCTGCCCCGGAATTTGAACCCATCCAGGTCAGCGCCCCGGGGCCCCGCGCGCCCTTTGACATCGACCTGGGCCCGGACCATACCCAGGTAAAAGAGGGCGGCAGTGAGCCCATCGAGCCCATCATTCTGGGCCCGGGCGGCACGTTTGGCATGGACCCGCTCCGCAACGCGGCACCCCGCGCCATCGTCAAGCCGGTGGTACCGGATGCGGTGGAGACCCCGGCGGAGGACTTCTTCCGCAAGCCGGAGCCGGGGCCCGCGCCGGAACCCTGCGACATTGCGGTGGCCCCGGCGGATATCGCCCCGGCCTCCACCCAGACGCCCGGTATGCCGGGCCTGAATGCGGATGCCCCTGCTGTGGAAGAGCCGGAGTTTGAGCCCATCCCGGTCAGCCCTGCAGAGCCGCACCGGGTGAGCGCGGAGAACGCTGCGGCGTTCCGCTCCGCCCCGGACGAGGACGGCTGGATCAGCATTACCTCTGAGCCGGTGGAGGAGAAAGACCTCAATACCTTAGTGGCAGCGGCCATGGAAAAGCCTGCTGCCTCGGAGCAGGCCGCCGCCAGTGCCCCTGCCGAAGAAGCCGAGACGGTGGAGACCTACCAGTATCAGTACCCCTCCATCGAGCTGTTTGAGCGTGCCCCCGAGGAAACGGATGTGGGCGCGCAGGACGAGCTCAAGGCCAACGCCCAGAAGCTGGTGGATACGCTGGAGAGCTTTGGCGTCCGCACCCGAGTGCTGGATATCTCCCGCGGCCCCTCGGTCACCCGGTACGAGGTGCAGCCGATGGCGGGCGTCAAGATCAGCCGCATCACCTCGCTGGCGGACGATATCGCCCTGAACCTCGCCGTGGCCGATGTCCGCATGGAGGCCCCCATCCCGGGCAAGCCTGCTGTCGGCATCGAGGTGCCCAACCACAAAAAGACCCCCGTTTATATCCGCAGCGTGTTTGAGAGCCAGGCGTTCCTGCGGATGACTTCGCCCCTGGGCATTGCCCTGGGCAAGGACATTGCCGGTGTGGCCCAGGTGGCCGACCTGTGCAAGATGCCCCACCTGCTCATTGCGGGCAGCACGGGCAGTGGTAAATCCGTCTGTGTCAACAGCATCATCATGAGCCTGCTCTTCCGTTCCAGCCCCGAGGACGTCAAGCTCCTCCTCATCGACCCCAAGGTCGTGGAGCTGGCGGAGTACAATGGCATTCCCCATCTGCTCATGCCCGTGGTCACCGAGCCGAAAAAGGCGGCAGGCGCTCTGGGCTCCGCAGTGCAGGAGATGGAGCGGCGCTACCACATGTTCGCGGAGAACAATGTCCGCGATATCAAATCGTTCAACAAGCTGGCGGCCACCGACCCCACGCTGGAAAAGATGCCCTACATTGCCATCATCATCGACGAGCTGGCCGACCTGATGATGGTGGTGGGCAAGGACGTGGAGGACTCCATCTGCCGCATTGCCCAGAAAGCCCGCGCGGCCGGGATGCACCTCATCGTGGCTACCCAGCGTCCCAGCGTGGACGTCATCACCGGCCTGATCAAGGCCAACATCCCCAGCCGCATTGCCTTTGCCGTGTCCAGCCAGGTGGACAGCCGCACCATTCTGGATGGTGCCGGTGCCGAGAAGCTGCTGGGCCAGGGCGATATGCTCTTTATGCCTGTGGGCGCGCCCAAGCCGGTGCGTATCCAGGGCACCTTTGTGCGGGATGAGGAAATCAGCCGCGTGCTGGACTTCATCAAGCAGAGCGCCACCGTCCAGTACGACGAGGCCATGATCGAAGCCATGGAAAAGCACGCCATTCAGGATGGCAAGAAGGGCGCATCCTCTGCAGATGCGGATGAGGAGACCGGCAGCGACCCGATGCTCAAGCAGGCCGTTGAGGTGGTCATCGATGCCGGGCAGGCATCCACCAGCCTGCTGCAGCGCCGCTGTAAGCTGGGTTATGCCCGCGCCGCCCGCATCATGGATGAGATGGAGCAGAAGGGCATCATCGGCCCCTATGAGGGTGCCAAGCCCCGTGCTGTCCTCATCAGCCGCCAGCAGTGGCTGGAAATGCAGATGAATCAGCCGGAGGAATAAGAACACAAGCAACACTTTTCTTGGCTCCCTGTCAGGGGAGCAGACAGAGAGGTTTAACCAGTGAGGAACACTATGGATAACTCTTCCACGATCTATACCGAATTTCTTCCCATCAGCCGGGCGGACATGGAAGCCCGGGGCTGGGATCAGCTGGACTTTGTGGTGGTGGGCGGCGATGCCTACGTTGACCACCCCAGCTTTGGCACCGCCATCATCAGCCGTCTGCTGGAGGCCGAGGGCTATAAGGTCGGCGTGCTGGCCCAGCCCCGCTATTCCGACTGCGAGGACTTCAAGCGGTTCGGCAGGCCGAAGTACGGCTTTTTCATCGGCGGCGGCAACGTGGACAGCATGGTGAGCCACTACTCCGTGGCAAAAATTCCGCGTGCCGAGGACGAATACTCTCCCGGCGGCATCGGCGGCGCGCGGCCTGACCGCAGCGCCACCGTTTACACCAGGCTGGCCAAGGAGGCCTACCCCGACCTGCCTGTGATCCTGGGCGGTCTGGAGGCTTCTCTGCGCCGGTTTGCCCACTACGATTACTGGCTGGACACCGTTCTGCCCAGCATTGCAGAGGACTCCGGAGCCGATCTCATCAGCTTTGGCATGGGCGAGCACCAGACCGTGGAGATCGCCCGGCGGCTGGCGGCAGGGGAGCCGGTGGAGTCCATCACCGATGTGGACGGCACCTGCTACCTGACCGACTTCGACCACCTGCCTGAAAAGTATGTGGAGTGCGCCGGTTTCCGGAAAGTGGCCTCCGATAAGGTGGCCTACGCCAAAGCCTGCCGCATCCAGATGGACAATCAGGATGTGGTCAGCGGCCAGATCATTGTCCAGAAGCAGAGTGAAAAGTACCTTGTGCAGAACATCCCGGCAAAGCCGCTGGTGCGCTGGGAGCTGGACAAGGTGTATGCGCTGCCCTACACCCGCCGCTACCACCCCATCTACGAGAGCATGGGCGGCGTGCCTGCCATCCGGGAGGTACAGTTCTCCATCATCCAGAACCGCGGCTGCTTCGGCGGCTGCAACTTCTGCGCCATCCAGCTGCATCAGGGCCGCCGGGTCACCAGCCGCAGTGCGGACAGCATCGTGGAGGAAGCCGAGCGCATGACCCATGAGCCGGATTTCAAGGGCTACATCCACGATGTCGGCGGCCCCACCGCCAACTTCCGGTTCCCGTCCTGCCGCGAGCAGATGCTGCGGGGCATGTGCAATGGCGGCAAGCACTGCCTGGCCCCCACCACCTGCTCCCACATGATCGTGGACCACAGCGATTATCTCAAGATCCTGCGCCGGGTGCGGGAACTGCCGGGTGTGAAGAAAGTGTTCATCCGCAGCGGCATCCGCTTTGATTACCTTATGGCCGACCCGGACGACACCTTCTTCAAGGAGCTGGTGGAGTACCACGTCTCCGGCCAGCTGAAGGTGGCCCCGGAGCACTGCGCGCCCAACACCCTGGCCTACATGGGCAAACCGCCCATCGAGACCTTCAACAAGTTCAAGGACAAGTTCTATGAGCTGAGCAAGAAGGCCGGCAAAAAGCAGTATCTGGTGCCCTACCTCATGTCCAGCCACCCGGGCAGCACCCTGAAGGATGCCGTCTATCTGGCCGAGTACCTTTATAAGAATCACATGCGCCCGGAGCAGGTGCAGGATTTCTACCCCACTCCCGGCACCGTGAGCACCTGCATGTTCTACACCGGCCTCGACCCCTACACCCTCAAGCCGGTGTTCGTGGAAAAGACCCCCGAGGGCAAGGCCCTGCAGCGGGCATTGCTGCAATACTATGAGCCCCGCAACGCCGAAAAGGTGGTCAAGGCCCTGCGGATGACCCACCGGGAGGATCTCATCCCCCTGCTGGTGCCCGCCGAGGGCCGCCGCGCGGTGCAGCGCTCGGCCCGCCGCGCCGACAGCCCGGAGGTGACCATCCACAACGACGGCACCTACACCGTGCGCCCCAACCAGAAGGGCAAGGGCAAGCCTGCCCACGGCCCGAACCGCACCGCCGCCCCTGCCGGGCGTCAGCCCAGCCCGGGTGCCCGCTTTGCGCCGCACTCGGCCCCCGGACACAAACCCAAAAAGAATCAACAGAAAGAGAATACATCGTGGAAAACTGGAACAAAGAAAAAGTGACCCCGAAAAAGAAAGCCGGCCTGCTGCACCGCCTTGCTGCGCTGGTTGCGGCCGCCGCACTGGCCCTGAGCCTTGTAGGCTGTGGTACCTCGGCTGTGGTGCCGGGTGGCAGTGCCGACGTGGTGCCCAACCCTTCCTCTACGGCAGCCAGCGTGGATGCCCCGTTCGAGATGCACTTCATCGACGTGGGGCAGGCGCTGAGCGTGCTGGTGGAATGTGACGGCCAGTTCATGCTGTACGACGGCGGCAACGTGGACGACGGCAGCCTGGTGGTGTCCTACCTGCAGAAGCAGGGGGTGGAAGAGCTGCAGTATGTATTCTGCTCCCACGCCCACGAGGACCATGTAGGCGGCCTGGCGGCTGCGCTGGCCTACTTCCCGGCCAATCATGTATACAGCCCGGTGACGGAGGCCTCCACCAAGTGCTTCCGGGATTTTGTCAAGTACACCCAGCAGCAGGGCCTGCAGGTGGAAGTGCCCGCCGTGGGCACCACCTGGCCCCTGGGCAGTGCTAGCGTGACCATGCTGGGCCCCGTGGCGCAGTACAGCGACACCAACGATACCTCCATCGTGCTGCGCATCGACTACGGTTCCACCAGCTTTCTGCTCACCGGTGACATGGAAAAGACCGCAGAGAGCGACCTTGTGGCCAGCGGTGCCAATCTGAAAGCCGATGTGCTGCAGGTGGGCCACCACGGTTCCAGCACCTCCACCGGCTATGCCTTCCTGAACGCGGTCCTGCCGGAGATGGGCATCATCTCCTGCGGGGTGAACAACAAATACGGCCACCCGCATGAGGAGACCCTGAGCATCCTGCGGGACGCCGGGGTGAACGTGTACCGCACCGACCTGCTGGGCACCATCACCATTGGCAGCGACGGCCAGAACTACACCGTGGGCACCGAGCACTTTGCCACCGATGCCGAGTTGAACCCCACCGACCCGGCGGCTGCCAGCACGGCACAGCAGGCTTACATCGGCAATGTGAACAGCAAAAAGTTCCACCTGCCCACCTGCCCGAACCTGCCGGCCGAGAAGAATCAGATCCTCTTCTCCAGCTACGACGAGGCCATTGCGGCAGGCTACACGCCCTGCTCCACCTGCATCAAATAAGAGTACTCCCTCAGTCAAACCCTTCGGGTTTGCCAGCTCCCTCTGAGATGGAGCCTTCTGACGGAACCGGGATGTTTCCTGTTGAAAGCGGAACATTTCCGGACCGTCAAGGCCCCCTCCCCGAGGGGGCTGGCACGGCGTGAGCTGTGACGGAGGGAGTTTTTGCATTCTCTGGGATTGATAAAATCCCATAGCTGCGGTATACTTAAAACCACTTTATTTCAAAAAAGCAAGGAGGAACCGCAGATGCAGCTGGGGCAGAGCAGGACCCTGCCGGTGGAAAAACCGGAGCAGATCGACCTTGCGCAGGCAGCGCGGTATTTCGGCGCGCGCGGGGAGGCGGACACCGCCACCATGGCCCTGCTGCAGCGCTGCGCCGTACCGTTGCTGGCCGCTGCGACGCCCCGCGCCGTCTGGCTGCGGGCGGAGGTGAAGGCGCTGGCCGAAGCCGGCATCCTGCGGGGCAGCGACGTGATGCGGCATCTGGAGGGCTGCGGGCAGGCCATTCTGCTGGCCGTGACCCTTGGCCCCGGGGTGGACGCCCAGATCCGCCGCGCCGGGGTGGGGGATATCGCCGCCGGTGTAGCGTCCGATGCGCTGGGCAGCGCCCTGGCTGAACAGACCGCCGACGCGGCGGAAGCCGAGCTGCGCCAGCTGGCCGCAGCCGAGGGGACTTACCTCACCGGGCGGTTCTCGCCGGGCTATGGCGACTGGGACATCGCGGTGCAGCCGCTGGTGGCCGCCGCGCTGGACACAGCGCGCCGGGCCGGGCTGTGCGTCACCGATACCAACCTGATGACCCCCCGCAAAAGCGTGACCGCCATTCTGGGGGTCAGCGACCATCCGGTCAAGGGATATCTGGCCGGGTGCGGGCACTGTGTGCTGCGCACCCGCTGCGAATACAGAAAGAGGGGAAAGACCTGTGCAAGTGAGTGAACTTTTCAAGCAGAGCAATACCATCCTGCTGGACGGCGGCATGGGCACCATGCTGCAGGCGGCTGGCCTGAAGCTGGGCGCCCGGCCGGAGGAACTGAACATCACCGACCCGCAGCTCATCGAGGGCATCCATGCTCAGTATGCCGCAGCGGGCAGCCGTATCATCAACGCCAACACCTTTGGTGCGTCGGCCCACAAGCTGGCGGGCAGCGCCTACAGTCTGGAAGAGATCATTGCGGCGGGCATTGCCAACTGCAAGCGGGCCTGTGCGCCCTATGGTGCGCTTGCCGCGCTGGATGTCGGCCCGCTGGGCGAGCTGCTGGAACCCAACGGCACTCTGGCCTTTGAGGATGCCGTGGAGGAATACGCCCGCATCGTGCGGGCCGGTGCGGCAGCCGGGGCCGACCTGATCTTTTTTGAGACCTTCACCGACCTGTACGAGCTCAAGGCCGCGCTGCTGGCCGCCCGGGAAAACTCCAGCCTGCCCATCCTGGCCAGCATGAGTTTTGAAGCCGGCGGCCGCACCTTTACCGGCTGCACGGTGGAGAGCTTCGGTGTCACCGCGCGGGGTCTGGGGGCCAGCGCCGTGGGCATCAACTGCTCGCTGGGCCCCAAGGAGATCTTCCCCATGGCAAAGCGCCTGACCGAGGCCGTGCCCGGCAACTTCCCGGTGTTCGTCAAGCCCAACGCGGGTCTGCCCCGGGCCGACGGCAGCGGCTACGACATTACCCCGCAGCTGTTTGCGCTGGAAATGAAGCCCTACCGGGAGCTGAATCTGTTTGCCGCCGGAGGCTGCTGCGGCACCACGCCGGAGTTCATCCGGCTGCTGAACGGGGTGTTCAAGGGCTGTGTGCCGGGCCGCCCGGCCCACGCCATGCCCTCGGTGCTGTGCACCCCTATGAATTATGTCAACGTGGACGGCATCACCGTGGTGGGCGAGCGCATCAACCCCACCGGCAAAAAGCGCTTCCAGCAGGCACTGCGGGAGAATGATATGAACTATGTTCTGGAACAAGCCGTGAGCCAGGTGGAAGCCGGGGCGCAGGTGCTGGACGTGAACGTGGGTGCCCCCGGCGTGGATGAACCGGCCCTGATGCCGCAGGTGGTCAAGGCTTTGCAGAGCGTGGTCAGCCTGCCCCTGCAGCTGGATTCCTCCAACGTGCAGGCACTGGAAAACGGCCTGCGGGTGTACAACGGCAAGCCCATCGTCAACTCCACCAACGGCGAGCCGGAAAAGCTTGCCGCCATCCTGCCGCTGTGCAAGAAGTACGGTGCCGCCATCGTGGGTCTGGCCATCGACGAAAAAGGCATCCAGCCCAAAGCCGCAGACCGTGTGGCCATTGCCCGCCGCATCACCGAAGCGGCGCTGGCAGCAGGCATTCCCCGGGAGGATATCTACATCGACTGCCTTACCCTGACTGCCAGCGCCCAGCAGGAGGATGTGCTGGCCACGGTGCAGGCACTGGAAGCCTGCAAAAAGGAGCTGGGCGTGCGCACCGTGCTGGGCGTGTCCAACATCAGCTTTGGTCTGCCCTGCCGCACCTACCTGAACACCACCTTCCTGACCATGGCCATGTACGCCGGGCTGGACCTTGCCATCATGAACCCCTCCAGCGAAGAGATGATGGCGGCGGTGTACGCCTACAACGTGCTGACCAACCGGGACAAGCAGAGCACAAAGTACATAGAGCGCTTTGCCGACCGCGTGCCCGCCAGCACTGCGCTGGCACAGGCTGCAAAGACCGTGCCTGCCGCCAGTGCCGCCGAAGCAGAACTTACCGGCCCCTACGCCGCCCTGATGAAAGCGGTGGAAAAGGGCTTGAAGGGTGACGCCGCCGCCCATACCCGCGCCCTGCTGGCAGAAAAGCAGTCGCTGGAAGTGGTGGACGAAGCCTTGATCCCCGCTTTGGACATCGTGGGTGCCAAGTACGAAAAAGGCACCCTGTTCCTGCCGCAGCTGCTGCAGGCTGCCAGCGCCGCCCAGAGCGCCTTTGAGGAGATCAAAACTGCCATTGCCCAAAAGGGCGAGGGCAGCGCCAGCAAGGGGCGTATCGTCCTTGCCACCGTCAAGGGCGATGTGCACGACATTGGCAAGAACATCGTCCGGGTCATTCTGGAAAACTACGGCTTTGAGGTACTGGACCTTGGCCGGGACGTGCCGGTGGAGACGGTGGTGGACACCGTGCGGGAAAAGGACGTGCATCTGGTAGGTCTTTCGGCCCTGATGACCACCACCCTGAAAAGCATGGAAGAGACCATCGCCGCCCTGCACGCCGCTAAGCTCGACTGCAAGATCATGGTGGGCGGTGCCGTGCTGACCCCGGAATACGCCGAAAAGATCGGCGCGGACTGGTACGCCAAGGACGCCAAGCGCAGCGCCGACATCGCCAAGGAGTTCTTTGGGGTGTAACACGAAAAAATTACAGATTCAGACTGCTGAGAAGCGCGGACTTTTCAGCAGTCTTTTTTATGAGCAGGGCGTTTATCGCAATTTTCAAAAACAGTGCCTGTCAAAACGGCATATTTGCGATATGCAGTTTGCGGATGTTGCTCGGACATTACAAACGCAAACTGCAATATTTGCAAACTGTTCAAATTTACCACAAAGAATTGCCACGATTGTCTGGCATAATAAGGGTGCATTCAGGGAGAACGGAACGGACATCCCCCATAACCTCCGAAAGGTTCTCCCCGCAAAAGCCCATGCAGGCACATTTCCCTGCGGGTGCGGCCGCAGCAGCGGCGCACAGCAGGCCCATAAAAAACTGTCTCCCGTTTCTATGCGAGGCAATAGCCAGAACGGCGGACAGACTACCAAATCCCTCCTGATCAAGCCGCAATGTTCAGGGGTTCCTATACAGCAGGCAGTGTCGCTTTCCTCCTCCTTTCCACGACACTGCCTGCTTTTTGTTTGCGCATTTTTCCGTGAAATGCAAGAAAGCGCCGGGGCGGAAGGACATCCCTTGCCCCCGCCTCCTGCATACAAAACCGCCCCGGCTTCTATCACGGAAACCGGGGCGGTTCGTTTGCTTTAGGGGCGCTTTTTCAGGCGCTCGCGCAAAACCTTGCGAGGGGTCTTTTGGTAAGCCCCGCGTATGCGGGGAAAAGCGGTTGTCGCCGTAGCCAACCGGATGCAAGCCGGGATCACCCCCGCGTATGCGGGGAAAAGTCCAGCACTCAAGCCGTAGGGGTGCACTTTTCAGGATCACCCCCGCGTATGCGGGGAAAATACTAAAAAGATCCCGTAGCACCGTGTCTCCCGTTGCTATTGTACCGCTGTTTCCTTCAGTTTGCAATAAACCTGTTGTATCAAATGGCAGTCCGGCAGGGCGCGATGCTCCACTTTTTCTGCCAGCTGAAAATGCTGCGCCAGCGCCTGCAGGTCCGGCCGGATCATGCCCGGCATCTCGTTCCTCTCAGTTTTCTCCGCGCATAATGGTCATCAGCCCAAGGCCATAGGCCTTGCCGCGCCCCATGCCCTGACACAGCAGTGCCCGGAACTGCTCTGGGTCAGTCACCTGCAAAACTCCCTCGTAGGTCACTGCCAGCAGGGTCACCGGCCGGGTGCCGTGCTTGGCAAAATGCAGCCACTGCACCCGGGTCACGGTAAATCCCTCCTCCCGCAGGGCAAAGCCGTGCTTTGCAGCGCGCTCCAACAGCCACTGCTTCTGGTACTGTGTCGTGCAATGTGCGGCCACGGTTCCCCGCGCTGCGGGGTTTTGGGGGTCTTTGCAGCTTTTGGTGGGGTTTGCGGTCAGCCGAAACTGCCAGCAGCTGCCCGGCTCCACCCGCTGCAAAAGCGGGTCGTAGCTGCGGGTCTCCGCAGCCGCTCCGGTGCCAAACTGCTCCACCACGCCGGACAGCTCCGGCGCGTCCTCGCTGAGCAGCAGCAGATACAGCCGCTCTCCCAGACGATCCAACCGCCACAGTCTGCGGCGGCGCTCCCCTGCAAAAGCGCTTTCCACTGCGCCATGCAGTTTTTGCGGTGCCGCCAGCGCAGCCATGGTGCTGCGGCGGGTGGGATCGAGTTCTACCCGTGATAAATACATTCTCTCGCCCCCTTTTTACAATTCCCGGAACGGATCGTGCTCCGTAGTCTCCGGGCTGTCCGGCACTTTCTGCCAAAGTTCCCGTACCGAGCGGTAGCCGTACTGCCGATGATGCGGGTCAAAGCTCACCGGCACATCCCGCTGCGGAGCTGTGCCCGGCTCCAGCGGGTCGGCGTCCAATAGGATCCGGCTCTGCCGTCCCGGGCACAGGGGCGGTTCCGCTTGCAGCACCTCCTGCAAGCTGCCCGGGCGTACGCCCAGACAGAGCGGCAGGGTAGGCGGGCAGCAGCGGCGGCCGAGATACAGCGGAAACGCCGGGTGCAGCAGTGCCTGCTGCAACTGCTGCAAAAGGGCGGTATCCTCGCTTTCAATGCCGGCCAGAAACACGGCATCCTGCAAATAATGGCGGTAGGTCACATAAGAGGTCTTTTCGTCCTGCGTCTTTGCCGTGTGGTAGTCCACCAGCAGCTGCCCTTCCCGCTCCACACGGACACCGAACCGCAGCCCGGTCAGCCGGGTCAGCGCTTCGCTCTCGTCCCGCCGCAGCCCCAGAGCTGCCGCCAGCAGGCCGACCACGCCGCTCTTGGTGGGTTCCCGGCCCGTCTTGCGGGTCTCAAATTTAGAGTCCGCGCCCCACGCCTGCAAAGGCGCTGCCAGCCGAAGCAACAGCGTTGCCATTACCCCACCTCATTTCCGGCAAGCGCATTCCGGACAGCCTTTTCCAGTGCGTCCAGCATTGCCTTTGCCGTCTGCGCCGGAGCCAGCACCTCCAGCCCGCTGCCCACGGTAAAGCTTTGCGCCGGAGCCTCGGCAAAGCTGCTGTACATCTGCTGCGCATACTGCGCCAGTGCCGCCTTGGAAGGCGCGGCGTAACCCTGCGCACTGCGGAGCACGGCACGCTCGAATGCGCCGCACAGGTTCACCGGCTGATCCTCCCGCAGAGTCACATATACCGCGTCCGGCAGAGTGCGGTTTGCAAAGGTGTTCTGTTTGCCGGTGGGCATGGAGAAGAGGAATGCCTCACCAAAGGCCCGCACCGTCTCCGCTGCCTGCGCTGCACCCAGCTGCCCGGCCAGCTCCATCACGTTCACTGTGGCATAGCGGTACAGGGTGGAGGAGTTGTACTCCACCGTGCCCAGATGGCTTGCACCGGCGTTGTCCTCTGCCTGACAGTCATCCACGGCAGTAAAGTAATCGTACTCGTTCTGCACAGCATGAGTGGAGATGCTGTGCGCCACCTGTGCAGCGGCGTCATAGTTCAGAGAAGGGTCATCTGCCACCATGCGGCCAAACAGCGCCATGTCCATCGAGGGCGCCGCTTTCAGGGCATCCCGATACTGCTTTTTATCCGCAGAGCCCTCCACAGCCAGCTCTGCCAATGCCTTTGCCTGCGCAGTGCTCATGAAGAACAGTGCCTTGGTGCCCTTATCGTCGCTCTTGATGCCCGCATTCTCCAGCGCTTTCTTTGCCAGCTTGTCCGCATCCAGTTCCGGGGCCAGTGCAAGGATCTGCGCCTTCACCAGTTCTGCGGCCTTTTTGGTGCGCTTGCCCACGTCCAGCTGAGCATTCTCCGCAAAGGCTGCGCGCATGGCGTGCTTCCATGCCTGCGAGGATACCCGGGCACGGCGCACACCGCCGTACACGGCTGTTTTGGGGCTGCCGGTATCGTCCCGGTTGATGCAGCTGGGCGGAACGGTCTGCAAAATGTGGAAATCAACATACAGGCGCTTATTCATGGTCAATTCTCCTTTTCTTTCTCATCCGGTGCAGGCTTCGGGTCGCGGTACAGGTCCTGTCCCCACCGCAGACGGACATTGGCGGGGGTCTGCGCATACCGCGGGTCGGTGCATTGCAATTCATACAAGTCTGCCGCAAGCTGCGGATAGTCCAGCGGGATGCCGCCATCCTTTGCCGCACTCAACAACTGGATCATGCCCCGCAGATGGTGGCTGATCTCGGTAATTTCTTCTGCGGTGGCCAGCGCATTGAACCGCCGGAGCACACTGGCCTCGGTCCAGTCCTGTCCGGCACTGTTCCGCTCTGCCAGCTGCCGCACCGCACGCCCCAGCGTGTTGCCGGGGCAGTTCATGGGGCGGTCGTTCCCCTGCTGATGCACAGCATACAGGGTCAGGGCAAGGTAGACCGCCCACTCTGCCGCCGAGGGAGCACTGCGCCCCTGAAAGCTTTCCGGCATTCCCAGCAAAAAGCATCCCCACAGCTCCGGCAGCTCGCCGGGTGCGTGGCCGATACCCCGCCGCAGCTTTGCCAGTTCTGCCCGCCGCTGGTTGTCCGGCAGAGCCTGAAGCCTGTGCAGCTGCTGCGCCGCATACAGTTTGACGTCCTGTGTTTTCATACAATTCCCCCTTTATGGTTCTGTTTTGGGATAGATTTCCCAAAGCCTTGTGCGGAAATGATTATAGGCCTTTGGCGCGGTATACAGAATGGTGCGCTCGGTCTTTTTATCCTTATCCACCACAATGCGGCGTCCCTTTAGGGCGGCATTTCCGGCCTCCATCACCATCTGCTTTCCCAGCTTTTCCGCGATGCTGCGCGCCCGTGTCTGCCAGCGCAGTGCTGCCTCATCCGGGTCGTCCTGTTCCGGGTCCACTGCCTGCAGCCACTGCCGGAAAGGCTGATCCACCGCAAAGTAGAATTGTGCACGAACCGCGCCGCCTGCATTTTCATTCCGGTCACCGGCGGCAATTGCCAGTTCCTGCGCAAAACGCCCGATCAGCGCCGCTGTCTGTTCACAGCGCTCGATTTCTCTGACGATCCGGCTCTGCCATGGGCGCCCTATCTCATCCAGAATCCCTGCCTGAAAGGTCAGGCTGTCGCTGAAAGAATCATTTACCAAAAAGTCCTTATCGCCATATTGGACACCGGAGATGCGGAAATGTACCTTTCTGCGGGGATCCAGAAGTTTCAATCTCTTTTCCTGCAACTTTTCGATCCAGCATACAATGCCCGGGCGATGCCCGCTGTCCTGACAAAAGACCGCCGGGAACTCCCGCCAGAATTGTTTGGCCGGGTCATGACGGCAGGGCACAAACACCACCGGTTCATTTTTCTTGATTGGCATCGTGCGCCAGATGGTCATCTGTTCGGCAAAGACGTTTTCTCTGGGGAAGAAATCTCCTCCCAGCAGACAGAACCCATCCACATTCTCCCCTGTCCTGTGCAGCAACAGCCTTCTGGATTGCAGGGTGAGCAGCTGTGCCGGGTTATCCGGGCAGCAAATTTCTGTCCGTTCCGTGCTCTTTGGTACTTCCAATTCCCAACAGGGCTTGCTTTCGCCCCAGCATTCCCGACCGTCGCGCAGCAGTGTCAGGTTCAGCATCAGGGTCTCGTACAGATTATCGCCCTGTGCCTGAATAAAACCGATCTTGCCCAGCCACCCGGCTCCTACGGACGGAAGTCCCTTTCCTTTTGGCTTTGCGGAGGTGTCATCATAGCCGTTCACACACAGCAGCCACCGCGCCGCCTGCGGATAGCTCAGCTGATCCTTGCTCTGCCCCGCATACAGCGGAAAGAGCCGGAGTTTATTGCTGCTTTCCGACATTTCACCGTTGAGTTTGGCCGCACCGTATTCCGTGCCGATCTTTGCCTGCGGCACCTGCCAGAAGGGGTGTGTCGGGTGGAACAGCCAGAAGCGGTCCTTCCACTGCTCCAGATAATCCCGGACAGGCTCTGCCGGGAAATGCCCAAGCTGCCACAGTGCGCTCCAGCGCTCCAGTGCATCATCGCTCTGCATCAGTGGGCGGGACTCTCCCTTTGCATCCACCCGGGAGAACACGGTGAACAGCACCGCCAGCAGCAGCCGCAGCACGGCGGCGTTCTGGGTGGGCATCTCGCCCGCAAGGTCCGCATAATCCTGCGCCGACACCAGCGCCTCGGTCAGGGACACCTCCCGCACCGTGTTGTCCCGCAGCCGCACCCGTATCCACGGTTCGGTCAGCAAGTTGAATTCAATTTCCTTCATCCGTCTCCTCCTTTTGGTAATACAGGCCGTTTTCACGGTCATAACAAAGTTCCATGCCCGCAAGCCGGGCAGTCAGGTTTTCATCCAGCAGCAGGATCAGTTCTCCGTGCAGCAGCGGCGACAGCTGCCACGCCGCAAGGCGGCTGCGGTTGTCCGCTTCCAACTCCCGGATGACCCCGTCCACCTTCCACGCCTTGCCGAACACCGCCGGGAGCCGCAGCTTCTGCCGGGCGATCTTCAGTGCCGTTTCCGGTGGGGGCGGGCTGTCGGCAGCTACGGCACTGCCGCCCTCCTGCCACGGCAGAAAGTGGATGCTGCCGTCTGCCCGGCACTGCATTACCAGCACCTCTACCGAGGGGTCGCCGTCCCGCACTGCCGCCCGGGCTGCCGGGTCGGAGCGGGCGCCCTCGTTCTGCATCCAGTCGTCCAGCGTGTTCAGCTGCGCCAGCCGGTGCGTTTCCGGCTGCGGCACAAGGTACGCCTCGGCGCGTGCTTTCTTTTTCTCCTGTGTCTGCTCATATACGCAGCGCATTTCCTCACCCTGCGCCCCGCCGGGAACTTCCCGCTCCCAGCCGTAGACCCGCTGCACCAGCGGAGAGATCTCCTCCGGCAGCCGAATGCTCCGGGGCAGAAAGTTCCGGGTGCGCCAGAGCATCCACTGTCCATATACCGCCTCGCTGCTCGCGTCAAAGGCATCTTCCCCGGTGTCCAGCACCGCGCAGCAGGCCTGCTGCAACGGAGCGGGGCGGCTGCGGTGGTGGCGGTGCAGCCGCCCGATACGCTGCAGCAGCAGATCCATGGGGCAAAGCTCTGTGACAAGAACGTCCAGATCAATGTCCAGCGACTGCTCCATCACCTGCGTGCCCACCACGATCAGGTCGTTCCGGCACTCCGGTGCAGAGCCCTTGCCAATGCGTGCCATCAGCTGGTTTTCCCGCGCCGCACGGTCCGGCATCAGGAACTGCGCATGGAACAGCTGCACCTCTTTGTCCGGCAGGCTTTCCCGCAGCAGCTGTGCGATCTTCTGCGCTTTTTTGACCGTGTTTACGATCACCCCCGCGCAGCCGCCCTCGACCAGTTTCCGGCGCAGCAGCGCGGGCAGCTCCGGCTCTGTGAGCGTGGTCAGCTGCACCGTTTGACCGGGTGCGTCCGATGGGATGGCCGTTTGCTTTACCTCTGCGCCATCCGTCCATGTCAGCAGCGGATAGCCGCAGCTGGTTTCCCATGGGGCGTCCGGGGCAGCCTTTTTCTGCTGGTAGGCCTCGACCAGCTCTGTGCGCCGCCGGGCGGGCAGGGTGGCCGAAAGCAGAATGACCGGCACCTTATACCAGCCCAGCCATTCCAGTGTCCGGTCCAGATAGCAGTTCATGTAGGTATCGTAGGCGTGGCACTCATCAATAATGACCACCTTGCCCGCAAGTCCCAGATGCCGCAGCATAACGTGCTTCTGGGCAAGTGCCGCCAGCAGCAGCTGATCCACTGTGCCAATCACGAAGTTTGCCAGCAGTACCTGTTTGTTTCCTCGAAACCACTGGTGTACCTGTACCCGATGCTCTTCCTGCGCATCTTCCTCCAGCTGCACCCCGCGCCCCTGTAACCGCAAATAGTTCTCGTTCAGTTCTGCCATGCCGTGCGCCAGCTTTATAGCCTGCGGCAGCGTCTCCTCAGACTGCGTGTCTGCCCAGCCAAGCAGCCGGGGAAAGATGCCGTTTGCCGTGGCCTGTGTGGGCAGCCCGAAAAAGACACCGCCCAGCCCGAACCGGCTGGCCATGATCTCCGCAGCGGCCAGCGCCGCCTCGGTTTTGCCCACGCCCATCTGTGCTTCCAAAATCAGAATGCCCGGTTCCGCTGCGGTATCTGCAGCTTCCAGAACAGCCCTCTGCACCGCATTGGGCGCAAAGCCGAACCGCACCGCAAACTCCTGCGGGTCTGCGATGCCCGGCTGTGCCTCCCACGGGAAGGGCAGGGCCAGCTTTTCCCAAGCCCTGTCCACCCGCGCCGGGTAATCCTGCATGCTGCCCAGCTCCTCTACCGGGATCAGGGGGAAGTATTCCGTATTGCTGGCGATCCAGTCTGCCATGATCAGAAGTCCGGTCAGAAGCACTTCCTCCTGCGGGTCCAGGTCGTACAGTTCCGTCGTATCATCAAAGCCGCAGTCCTGCAAAACAGTCATGAGCAGTTCTGTCCAAAAGCCCTGCCAGACCTTTTTTTGTCCCTTGGGGTAGTAGTTGCTCTCCCAACCCTCTAACTGATCATCGACCGCCGCGCAGCTCTGTGGCCTGCCGTGATGCGCTCCCACAATGGAGGCTAGCCCGCCGGGACAATCATCCCACAGCAGAATTGCCTCTCCCGCCCGGGCATGCGGCGACTCCCGGCGGTTCTGTTCAGGACAGTCCAGCGGCGTCAACATTTCCAGCCGCTGCCGCGCCTCCGGCAGAGTGCGCAGGATATTTGCCTGAAAGGCTACCGTAGCCTTGCCTATATCATGGATCCCGCCCAGAAACCGGGCATGCGCGAGCAACGCTTCCTCGCGCTCAAAGCCCATGGCCCGTTTTGCACTTTCCGGGAGCCACTGCCGGACCAGCCGCTCCATGATGCCCGCCGTATCCCACAGGTGCATCCAGAGCGGCAGCCACAGGCTGGTATTCTCCGGGTCCGTTTTACCGGCCAAAAGCCTTGTTTTATTCAACGTCCAGCGCATTTTTGCTCCTTTTCCGGTGTGTGCTTTCCGTGTACCGAGCATAGCAGATAATGTGTACTATAATCCGTACTTTTTGCATTTTATCTCCGCAAATGAAAAAAGCGGCACACCGGGTCGTGCCTCATCAAAACGAAAGTGTCCTTGCAAGGTAAAGAAAACTGCTATTTATGGCCCTGTTCTGCCTTCTGTTCCAAAGATACGCTTCTGCCCTTCTGCTGTCAATGACTCTGCGCCAATTCATCAAAGCTATAAAAAACGATCTCTTTTTTGTATAAAAAACCGCCCCGGCTTCCTACTATGGAAACCGAGGCGGTTCATTCTGTTTATTGGTGTTCTTTCAGACACTCAATACCTATCAACTGACATTTAGTTTTTGAAATTTTAGTCATATCTGTATTTAGAGGACTTTCCGTACACTTTTCGGAGCGATTTTTTCAGGCTGACCACCGTTTCTTTGATGATCTTTGCCTCATCGGCAGAGCAATCTGCAAGCTGTTCGGTCATCCAGCTGTCGAACACCGGCTTTGCTTTTTTGATCTCGATGCACAGCAGCTCGTCTGCGGAGCAGTCCAGTGCGTTGATGATGTCGATCAGCGTTTTCAGGCTGGGCACCGAGTTGCCCGTCTCGATATGGCTGATGTGCGTAACTACCACGCCGACCTCATTGGCCAGCTGCTCCTGCGTCATGCCCTTTGCAAGGCGGC
>OGKZ01001170.1_pt1 | contig 19666 bp, 14 predicted proteins | sample 1572571 | NCBI WGS metagenome assembly OGKZ01 (sample SAMEA2581906, study PRJEB24529) | metagenome | biome: Human gut stool | place: China | collected 2011 | reverse complement strand
CTCTGATGATGCTGAGCATGGCTTTCGTCATGATCTCCATGTCCGCCGCTTCCGCAAAGCGTATCGTGGAAGTCCTGGACGAGAAGACCGACCTGCCCCCCGCCAAGGCTCCCGTGCAGGAAGTCAAGGACGGCAGCATCCGCTTCGACCACGTCACCTTCAAGTACAAGCACGGCTCCGGCCAGCCTGTCCTGAACGACATCACCTTTGACATCAAGCCCGGCGAGACACTGGGCATCATCGGCGGCACCGGCAGCGCAAAGTCCAGTCTGGTGCAGCTCATCCCCCGCCTGTACGACGCCGAGACCGGCACTGTCAGCGTGGGCGGCGTGGATGTCCGGGATTACGATCTCGACGTCCTCCGCCACGAGGTCTCCATGGTGCTCCAGAAGAACGTCCTGTTCTCCGGCACCATCCTCGACAACCTCCGCTGGGGCAGCGAGAACGCCAGCGAGGAAGAGTGCATCCGTGTGGCGAAGCTGGCCTGCGCCGATGAGTTCATCGAGCGCTTCCCGGACAAGTACAACACCTGGATCGAGCAGGGCGGCTCCAACGTGTCCGGCGGCCAGAAACAGCGTCTGACCATCGCCCGCGCCCTGCTGCGTAAGCCGAAAGTCCTCATCCTCGACGACTCCACCAGTGCCGTGGATACCGCCACCGACGCAAAGATCCGGAAGGCGTTCCGTGAGGAGATCCCCGGCACCACCAAGATCATCATTGCACAGCGCATTTCCTCGGTGCAGGATGCCGACCGCATCCTCGTGCTGGACAACGGCCAGATCAACGGCCTCGGCACCCACGAGGAACTGCTGAAGAACAACGCGATCTATCAGGAAGTCTACAACAGCCAGACTCAGGGCGGCGGCGACTTCGACAAGCAGGGAGGTGAGCAGTAATGGCAGAACAGAAAGCAAAAGTCGTCCATGGCCCCGGCCCCCGCGGCATGGGAGGCCCGCGTCCGAAGGTCGAGAACCCGGGCAAGCTGCTCAAGCGCATCATGGCAGAGGTGTTCCAGCACTATCTGCCTCACTGCATCCTCGTGCTCATCTGCATCGTGGTCAGCGCGCTGGCCAATGTGCAGGCAAGCCTGTTCCTGCAGACCCTTATCGACGACTATATCATCCCCATGACCCAGCAGCAGGACCCCAGCTTTGCACCGCTGGCCGGTGCGCTGGTGCGCGTCGGCTGCATCTATGTGGTGGGCATCCTCGCCGCCTGGCTCAACGCCCGCATCATGGTCAACGTCACCCAGGGTACCCTGCGCAACCTGCGCATCCAGCTCTTTACCCACATGGAGAGCCTGCCCATCCGCTACTTTGACACCCATCCGCACGGCGACATCATGTCCGTCTACACCAACGACGTGGATACCCTCCGCCAGATGCTCAGCCAGAGCATCCCGCAGCTGGTGTCCAGCGCCATCACCATCGTTTCCGTCTTTGCCAGCATGTGCATGCTGAGCTGGCAGCTCACCATCGTTACCATGCTGATGGTGGCCCTGATGCTCTTCTGCTCCAAGAAGATCACCCAGCAGAGCGGCAAGTACTTCATCGCACAGCAGCGCGACCTCGGCAAAGTGAACGGCTACATCGAAGAGATGATGGAAGGTCAGAAGGTCGTCAAGGTCTTCACCCACGAGCAGAAAGCCCTCGAGGGCTTCCGCGAGCTGAACGACAAGCTCAAGGACAGCGCCAAGCAGGCCAACAGCTTCGCCAACATCATGATGCCCGTCAACGCTCAGCTGGGCAATATCAGCTACGCCATCTGTGCTCTGGTGGGCGCAGCCATGGCCGTCACCGGCATGGGCGGCGTCACGCTGGGTACTGTCATGGCGTTCCTGTCCCTGAACAAGAGCTTCAATATGCCCATCAGCCAGGTGTCCATGCAGGCCAACAGCATCATCATGGCACTGGCCGGTGCAGAGCGCATCTTCAAGATGATGGATGAGCCCAGCGAGACCGATGAGGGCTATGTCACCCTCATCAACGCCAAGTACGACAAGGACGACAACCTCGTGGAGGCCAACGAGCGCACCGGCATCTGGGCCTGGAAGCATCCCCACCACGACGGCACCACCACCTACCACAAGCTGGAAGGCGACATCACCTTTACGGATGTCGATTTCGGCTATGTGCCGGGCAAGACTGTCCTGCACGACATCAACCTCTATGGCCGTCCGGGCCAGAAGATCGCCTTCGTCGGCTCCACCGGCGCCGGCAAGACCACCATCACCAACCTTATCAACCGCTTCTACGACATCCAGGACGGCAAGATCCGGTACGACGGCATCAACATCCATAAAATCAAGAAAGCCGACCTCCGCCGCTCTCTGGGCATCGTGCTGCAGGATACCCACCTGTTCACCGGCACGGTCATGGAGAACATCCGCTATGGCCGTCTGGAAGCCACCGACGAGGAGTGCATCGCCGCAGCCCGTCTGGCCAACGCCGACGGCTTCATCAAGCGCCTGCCCGAGGGCTACAACACCATGCTGACCGGCGACGGCGCGAACCTGTCGCAGGGCCAGCGCCAGCTGCTGGCCATCGCCCGCGCAGCCGTTGCTGACCCGCCGGTGCTCATCCTCGATGAGGCTACTTCCTCCATCGACACCCGCACCGAGGCTCTGGTGCAGCGCGGCATGGACGGCCTGATGTATGGCCGCACCAGCTTCGTCATCGCCCACCGCCTCTCCACTGTCCGCAACGCAGACTGCATCGTGGTCCTGGAGCAGGGCCGCATCATCGAGCGCGGCAGCCATGACGAGCTCATCGCCAAGAAGGGCAAGTATTACCAGCTCTATACCGGTAATCTGGCCGAGAACTAAACTTTATATATAGAAAGCCGCTGTGCAGTTTTGTAGCTGTACAGCGGCTTTTTCTTGTGTTTTGTCGAATTTTATGATACTCTTTAGGTGTCGGCCTTCCGACTCCATTCAAATTGGGGAAGGGGGTGAGAACCTATGGAAATGTTATCTTCTTTCATTCTGTCCGTCGCAGCCAATGTTGTGGCTCATTGCATTGGCAAGTGGCTTGACGAGCAGTTCAAGGCCGGTAAGCACTAACCCTTAGTAAGCAAAACGCCCCGCGGTATTCGCAGTACCGTGGGGCGTTTTGCTGCTCATTGGTGAAAACCTATGAAGCAATATCTTCTTTCATTGCTTTTATTATATGCACTCTCAGCAAAAAAGTCAAGCGCTTCGCAATTTTATCGATCCAAATCGTGCTTCTTACAGAACTTCTTGCTCACCCAGTACATCCCGGCCCAGATGGCGATGGCGAGGATGAGATGCACCGGATTTTTCAGCGAACTGAGCAGCGACTGGCCGAAGAGAGACATCATGGCCACCATAACGGCCTTGCCCGTCAGAAGGGTGAGCAGATAGCGTTTCTCGTCAAAGTCCGAGATGCCGAAGGCCAGATGCAGGAACGACGTGGGCGTGAAGGGCAGGACCGCCAGCATGAAGAGGGTGGCGGTGTCCACATGGCTGACCCACTGCTGGGCCTTTTTCAGCTTTTCAGAGCGGGAGGCCAGCTTCCAGAAAAAGCGCTTGACCACCCGCCGCCAGAATAAAAACACCACCGTGCCGCCTGCGGCCACACCGAGCCAGCTGTAGACGAAGCCAAGAAATCCGCCGTGGGCCGCGACATTGAGGGCCACGATGGCGACGAGGGGCAGCGGCGGAAAAATGGATTCCACCATCGCCAGCAGGATAGGGACCAACGGCCCCAGCCCTTCAAAGCCCTCTAACAATGCCTCCCAAAATTCCAGCGTACCCAACTGGTGGAGCCAGTCGATGAGCGTCGTTTCCATCGTGCTCGTACCATCCCTTTCGTTTCTGCCTGATGTTTCTTCTTAGTATATCCAGCATCTATGACCGGGATATGAACAAAATCTGAGCATTTTTGCCTTTTTCTTCCTGTCTCTCCTTACAATATGAAACAGCGTTGTTCTTTCCTGCACGATATTTTATTCTTCTGCCTCAGAAGATGTGCCGGGCGGCCTCTGCTTCGGCGGCCTGCCGTTCGGCCTTGAGGCGCTGACGCTCCAGATACTGGGCCTTCTGCTTTTTCCAGCGGACCAGGCTTGCATCGTCCGGCATCTGGACGCAGCGGGCGAAGGCCCAGTGCAGGCCGTCCCGGCGCGACATCCGGTATTTCTGGAACACGCCCCGGCCGGCCTCACCGCCCCGGCCCTTACAGACGGGACACTGGGACAGCGTGTACCAGCCGCTGCTCCCTTTTTTCAGCCAGACGTCATCCGGCTGCAGGGCCGTGCCACAAACCGGGCAGGCCATCGTGCCGATGACGGGGTCCAGCTTCCACATAGACTGTTCCAGATAGCCTTGGAAGACCCTGAAATCCCGGTAGTCGCCCGGCGTGGGGCAAAGGCTCTGGCGCAGGGTGTCCTCCTCGCTAGGGTAAGCGGCCAGTCCGGCCCGCAGGTCGAGCATACGGCAGAGGTCGGCGGTATAGAGGGTGTCGGACAAAGCGTCGTGGAAGGGGCGTTCCAACGGGATCCCCATCCGGGTGACGACATTTTCCAGCTTCATCCCCTCGCCTTCCTTGCGGGGGTACTCCCGCAGAAAGAGCTGCTGCAGGTCGTACCAGACCGTCGGGCGGCTCTCGTCGAGATTGCAGAGGAAAAGGTTCTGCTTGAGCACCGGCACGTCATCCATGCCCCACTCGGCGAACTCGGCGTCCGGACCGCACCACTTCATAAAGCGGCGGAGGCCCTGGATGATGGGTTCGCCCTTGTCGAGGTCCTCCTGCGTCAGACCGGTGACTTTGGCGATGTGGTGCTGCAGGCAGCGGAAGATGCGGGGACGCAGGTGGATGGAGAAGGTATCCAGCACGTTGGCGTCCTCGTCGATCTTGACGGCGCCAATTTCAATGATCTCCCCCCGGAGCGTCTGCTGGACGCCGTGATAATTAAAGATAAACGGCCGATAGCCGATGTTCCACTCCAAATCGAATAAAACTAAGTTGCGCGGCATTTGCGTCTGGTATCCTTTCAAAAAATGAACTTCTCAATGGCCTCAGCCACGCCGTCATGGTTGTTGTCGGCGACGGTCACATAGTCCGCCGCCTCCTTGACGGGGGGCTCTGCATTCTGCATGGCCACACCCACGCCGGCAAAGCGTATCATTGAGCGGTCGTTGATGCCGTCGCCGCAGGCCATGAGGTTGTCGCGGGTCAGACCCCTGCTTTCCAGCAGACTGCCGAGGCTCACGTCCTTGGCGACACCCAGCGGCACAGCCTCGATGAAGAAGGGGCTGGACGGGTAGAGATCGATCTCGCCCGCAAACTGTTTCCGGCCCGCCTCCAGCACCTCGTCGCGGCGGGCGGGGTCGAGGGTAATGAGCATCTTGCAGATGGGATAATCCACATAGGCGGCGAGGTCCTCCACCTTCTGCATAGGCAGCTTGCAGGTAAAGCACTCCTTCAGCGCCCACTCGTCCTCGGGGTTCTCCGAAACGACACCCTGTTTATTATAGGTAACGATGGCCACGCCCTGCTCCCTGGCGAAGGCACAGAGCTGCGGCACATACTTTGCATCCAGCTGCTTGCGGTAGAGCGTCTCGCCGGTGGCACAGTCGATGATGGCACCGCCGTTATACGAGAGGATGCAGCCGCCCTTTTTATCCAGTCCCAGCTCCTTTGCCAGCGGCATGATACCTGCCGTGGGACGGCCCGAGGCCAGCACGATGGTCACACCTTTGGCAGCCGCTGCGTCCAGCGCTGCGCGGGTGGCGGGGGTGACGACCTTCTGGTCATTGGTCAGGGTGCCGTCGAGGTCGAGCGCCAGCACACGAATATCTTTCTTTTCCATATCCAGCCTCACTTATTTTTACAGGCCAGAACGTCCCGGCCCTGTCGCTGTTTTTGGTCATACGATATTTATTGTACAACGGATGCAGCGTCCTGCGCAAGACTCTGGCCGAGATTTCTCCGAAATTCCCGGTTTGTTTGAAAATACAAACTGTAGTTTGCAGCAAAAAACACGTAAAGATAGGCATTTCTAACTACTTATCGTACAATGTTAGCAGATATAAACATCATCAAAATCCCTTGAAATTTCCAAAAACCGCGTTATAATAACGGCAGAAACACTTATCCCATGCCCTTTGAGGTACATGAGAGAATACGATAAAAGGAAGGTATACTACTATGGTCGATATGAAGAAGATTGCTCTGTTCGCTGCCGGCACCCTGTTCGGTTCCGCTGGTTTCAAGCTGCTGTCCAGCAGCGATGCCAAGAAGGTCTACACCCAGACCACCGCTGCTGTCCTGCGCATGAAGGACTCCACCATGGAGACCGTCAGCAAGGTCCAGGAGCAGGCCGGTGACATCCTCGAGGATGCAAAGGCCATCAACGAGGCCCGCGCTGCCAAGGCTGAGGCTGAGGTCATTGAGGACGCTGCCGAGGCAGAGACCGCCGAGACCAACGAGTAATTTTGCAGTCTCTGAGCCGCCTGCGGGCGGCTCTTTTTATGGTTATTTTTTGCAATACGCAGAGGATATTCTGATATGAAATGTACTATTCTTCATGAGAGCCGCGGCCGTCTGCGGGTACACGTCTGCAATGTGCGGATGACCCTTCACCGGGCCGATGTGCTGGAAGCCTATCTGAACCACCACGACGCCGTGAGCAAGGCCAAGGTCTACGAGCGGACGGGCGATGTGGTGGTGTATTACACCGGTACCCGCAAGGACGCCGTTGCCGCCCTGAGTACCTACCGTTTCGATGACCCCGAGCTGGACGCACTGGTCACCAGCGCCGACAGCCGCCGCATCAATCAGGAATATCAGGAAAAGATGTATAACCTCGTGGCAGGCCGGGTGCTGCGCAAGCTGTTCCTGCCCGCCCCGCTCAACGCCGCCTACACCGTGTTCCGCTCCATCGAGTTCCTCTGGAAGGGTGTGTGCTGTCTGTGGCGCCGCAAACTGGAAGTCGAGGTGCTGGATGCTTTGAGCATCGGCGTTTCCATCCTGCGGGGCGATTTCGCCACCGCAGGCTCCGTCATGTTCCTGCTCAACGTCGGCTCCCTGCTGGAGGAGTGGACCCGCAAGAAGAGCCTCGACGACCTGGCCCGCAGCATGGCCCTGAATGTCGATAAGGTCTGGGTCCGCGCACAGGGTACCGAAGTGCTCATGCCGCTCACCAAGGTCCACCCCGGCGATGAGATCGTCGTCCGCTCCGGCAACATGATCCCGCTGGACGGCACCGTCATCGAGGGCGAAGCCATGGTCAACCAGGCTGCACTCACCGGCGAGTCCATGCCGGTGCGCAAGACCATCGGTGCCACCGTCTACGCCGGCACTGTGGTGGAAGAGGGCGAGTGCGTCCTGACCACCAGGGCCGAGGGCGGTGCAAACCGCTACGACAAGATCGTGGCCATGATCGAGGAATCCGAGAAGCTGAAGTCCAGCACCGAGAACCGTGCGCTGGCTCTGGCCGACCGTCTGGTCCCCTGGTGCCTCGGTGCTACCGTCGTCACCTACGCCCTGACCCGGAACGCCACCCGCGCCATCTCCTGCCTGATGGTCGATTTCTCCTGCGCCCTCAAGCTCTCCATGCCGCTGGCCGTCCTCTCCGCCATGCGCGAGTGCGGCAACTACCACATCACCGTCAAGGGCGGAAAATATCTGGAAGCTCTGGCCAAGGCCGACACCATCGTGTTTGATAAAACGGGCACCCTGACCCACGCCACCCCGCAGGTGGTGCAGGTGGTTCCGTTCTCCAGCTATGAGGAGCGTGAGGTGCTCCAGCTGGCCGCCTGCCTGGAAGAGCATTTTCCCCACTCCATGGCCAACGCCGTGGTCCGTGCCGCCAGGGAGCGCGGCATCTCCCACGAGGAGATGCACTCCGAGGTGGAGTACATCGTGGCGCACGGCATCGCCAGCCGCGTGGGCGGTGAGCGGGTGGTCATCGGCAGCCACCACTTCGTCTTTGAGGATGAGCATTGCACCGTCCCCGCAGGCGAAATGGACAAGTTCAACGATCTTGACCCGCAGTATTCTCACCTCTACATGGCCGCTTCCGGCCAGCTGGTGGGCGTTATCTGCATCGCTGACCCGCTCCGCCCCGAGGCCGCCCATGTGCTGCGCCAGCTGCGCGAACTGGGCATCTCCAACACCGTGATGATGACCGGCGACAGCGACCGCACCGCCGCTGCCATCGCCAAACAGGTGGGCGTGAACCAGTACTTTGCCGAGGTGCTGCCCGAGGATAAGGCTTCCTTTGTCCAGAAAGCCAAGGCTGAGGGCCACACCGTCGTGATGATCGGCGACGGCATCAACGACTCCCCTGCCCTCTCCGCCGCCGACATCGGCATTGCCATCCATTCGGGCGCTGCCATTGCCCGCGAGATCGCGGACGTGACCATCAAGGCCGACAGTCTGGAAGAGCTGGTGGCCCTCAAGGCCATTGCCAACCAGCTGCAGCGCCGGGTGAGCGCAAACTATCGCTTTGTGCTGAGCTTCAACTCCACCCTCATCGTGCTGGGTGCCATGGGCATCCTGCAGCCGGCCACCAGCGCCATGCTGCACAACCTGTCCACCATTGGCATCAGCCTCAAGAGCATGACCAACCTCCTGCAGGAGGAGAGCGTGCCCCAGCTGAACGCCTGAATTTGAATTTACAAAAAATACCGCCGTGTCACACGACACAGCGGTATTTTTTATTGCTCGCAAATTTATTCCAGGCCGATCTGCCGGGCGTACTCTTCCAGCAGTTCCCGCTCCAGGAACGGGGTCTTGACGCCCTCGCGGTCACGGTAGGTCTCGTGGCCCTTGCCGATGACGGCGATCAGGTCGCCCTCCTGCGCGTGATCCACTGCGTAGTGCAGCGCGTCCAGACGGTCGGGGATCTCCACGAACTTTGCGTCCGGGTTGCCCTTGTTCATGCCCTCGCGGATATCCGCAATAATGTCCTCTACCTTTTCAAAGCGGTTGTTGTCCTCGGTGAGGATGGAGAAATCGGCCATCTTGGCGCAGATCTCGCCCATGCCGTAGCGGCGCAGCTTGGAGCGGTTGCCGCCGCAGCCGAACACCACCACGAGGCGGTGGGGGGCGTAGGCCCGCAGAGTCGTGAGCAGGCTCTCGGTGGAGACTTCGTTGTGGGCGTAGTCCAGCAGGATGGTGAACTTTTTGCTGATGGGCACCAGCTCCACACGGCCCTTCACCACGCACTTGCCCAGACCATCGTGGATGGCGGCATCCGGCAGACCCAGCACCTTGCCCACGGCCAGCGCTGCCAGCGCGTTGTACACGCTGAACTCGCCGGGCATATTCACCTTGACGTCCATCTCGTCCTTGCCGGTAACGTGGAAGGCAACGCCCAGAAAATCGTGGGTGCGCAGCAGCTCGTAGCCGGTCTCGCGGTAGTCGGCCTTTTCATCGCGGCCATAGGTGACCAGCTTGCAGGTATGGCCTTCCAGCAGGGCTGCGGTGTTCTCGTCGTCGATATTCACCACGCCCACATCGCAGCGCTTGAACAGCTGTCCCTTCCAGCTGCGGTACTCCTCAAAGGTCTTGTGCTCGCCGGGGCCGATGTGATCCGGCGAAAGGTTGGTGAACACGCCCACATCGTAGTGCACGCCCGCCACGCGGTCCATCATCAGGCCCTGACTGGATACCTCCATCAGCGCGGTATCGCAGCCGGCATCCAGAAACTCCCGGAAGGTCTTTTGCAGCTCGTAGCTTTCCGGGGTGGTGTTGGCGGTGTCCTTGTGGCGTCCCATATAGTAGATGCCGTTGGTGCCGATCATGCCCACCTTGCGGCCTGCGGCCTCCAGCACGCTTTTGATCATGTGGGTGGTGGTGGTCTTGCCCTTGGTGCCGGTGACGCCGATCATGGTCATCTGGCGGGCAGGGTTGCCGAAGAGGTTGGCGCTCATCAGCGCCATGGCATAGCGGCTGCTCTCCACCTTGACCACGGTCACCCCGGGCAGGGTAGAAAGGTCGATGTCGTGCTGGATGACCAGCGCGCTGACCCCCTTGGCGGCGCAGTCAGCGGCAAACGTGTGGCTGTCCCGTTGGGTGCCCACGATACACACGAACAAAAGCCCCGGGGCAGCCTTGCGGCTGTCGTAGATGATATCTGCGATCTCAGTATCCAGACTGCCCTGCACAAGGGTAAAGGGCACGCCTTCCATCAGTTGTTCCAGCTTCATACAGTCTCCTCCAAAGAGCTTCTTTACATGGGGTTTTCTTCTTCGTTGGCCGTCATGCGGTCAGGGTGGGTCAGGGGCAGCTGCTCGGTGTCCGCGTCAGCCGCCGGTTCGGTGGTGTCGGCAGTATCCGTGCTTTCTGCACTGTCGGTGCTGTCGGCGGTGTCCTCTGCCGGGGCGGGTTCCTCAGCCTTGGGCGGCACCACATAGCCGGAGGGCAGGGTGGGCTCGCCCTGTGCAAAATAGATCTTGCGTGTGCTGCTGGCGCTGGTATGGCTGAAATCCAGCCGCCCGGTGTCGGTGGGGCCGCAGCCCTTGCCGTCGGCGTTGGTCAGTACATAGCGGGCGCGGTCCAGCTTATAATCCAGATCGTTCAGCGTGCCCAGCAGCACGCTGATGCGGTCCTGATACAAAAATGCGAGCTGCTCGGTGTCTGCCACTTCCAGCCGTGTCACGTCCTGCGACAGGCCGTATTCCTCCAGCTTGCTGCGCAGTGTGCGCAGCGCTTCCATACGGTCGTTCTCTGTGCTCACCGTGCTTTCACTCTCGGCGGTTTCCGACCCGGAGGCGCTTGCCGCGTCCGCATCGTCCACGAACCAGAAGCCCTGTCCCGGGGTGGTATCCTGCAGCTTGCCGCCGTACAGGGTGCAAAGTCCCTCAGGCTGGGTGCTTTCCTCGGACAAAATCTTCCATTTGTCCGAGATCACAAGCCACTTGCTGCCGTTTTGCACCGCGTAGGCGGGCACAGCCTCGGTCACCTGCACCACCACGGTGTTGGGGTAGTCCCGGATCACCTTGATGGAGCCCAGCAGCGGGAAGTTCTGCTCCAGCACCGCGGCCTTTTCGCCGGGCTCAAAGCTGAAGATGTTTTCCTCCAGCTGCACGCCCATCCGCTGCAAAATGCTGTCTGCGGAGTAGCCAGCGATTTCGGTCACCTGCTTGCCGTCCGGGGTCTGCACCTGAATGGAGTTGATGCGGAACAGCATGGTCATGGTCAGGTAGATGCCCGCGCCAATGACGCACAGCAGCATGGCAAAGGCGGTCAGGCGGCGCAGTATCCGGCGGCGCCGCAATGTGGCGCGGGTCACCTTGCGCTTTTTGCGCATTTCCCGCCGGGCAGGGCTTTGCTGCGGGGCGCTCTGGCTGCCTGCCGGGTGCTGCCGGTTCGGGCGGTTTTGCGCGTTCTGGTTTTTTCGGCTGTTCTGCCCGCTGCGGGCATTGTTTGCCGGGCGGCGCTGCTTGCCGCCAGACTTCGCGTTTTTTGGTCTGCTGCCCGCCGGGCGGTTACCGGCGGGGTACTGGGTGGTATTGTTCCCCTGCCCCTGCGCCGGGCGGCGGGGCTGAGATTGGGTTTGGGTGGGGAACTGGATGCTGTTATCTGCCCGGGAGGAGCGCACACTGCCGTTGGCACTGCGGGAGGGCGGGCGGCTGAGCGGCTCGCCGTTGTAGCCGTAGCGGCTGCTGCCGGTGCTCCGGGGCGTATTATGATTCTGCGAAGGCGCAGAGGTGCGCGCCACATCCCGGTTCAGGTCATAGGGTCTCGGGTTCCGGGGTCTGCCGTTGCGGTCACGGTTCTGCTGCATCGTTCGCACCTTCTTTCCTGTTTATTCCGGGGCTGCATCACGGGGTCTTTACCAGCTTGAGCAGCGCCGCAGTGATGCGGTCCAGACTGTCGTCCACAGACAGGCTGCGGGCGTTTTTGCCCATCTCGGCCAGCTTGCCGGGCTGTGCCAGCATGGCAGAAACAGTCTGCACCAGCTTTTCACCGGTCAGGTCTTTTTCTTCAATGACCACAGCCGCCCCGGCCTTCTGCAGTTCCATGGCGTTGTAGTACTGGTGGTTCTCCGCCACGTTGGGGCTGGGGATCAGCACAGCGGCGCGTCCCACAGCCTCCAGTTCGGCCAGCGTCAGCGCACCGGCGCGGCTGATAACGAGGTCTGCCGCAGCCAGCAGCTCCGGCATATTGTTGATGTATTCCTTTACCATAAGGCTGTCGCCGGGGGCAAAATCCTTCTGCTTTTGCAGCTGCTCAAACAGCTGCACGCCGTACTGGCCGGTGGCGTGCAGGTGCAGCACCGGCTTGTGCTCGTGCTGTTCCCAGGCGCACAGGTCTGCCACCACCTCGTTGACCCGGCGTGCGCCCAGGCTGCCGCCGAAGGACAGGATGACCGTGCGGTCGCCCGCACCCAGCTGTGCGCGGATGGCCTCGCGGTTGGCGGCCTGTACAAACACCTCCGGCCGCACGGGGTTGCCTACCACAAGGGTCTTGTCCGGTGCACCCAGCTTTTCCACGGCGGCGGGCACGGCGGCAAACACGATATCCACATCCGGGGCCAGCAGCTTGTTGGTCACACCGGGGAAGGCGTTCTGCTCGTGCAGGGCGGTGTGGATGCCCATTTTGGCGGCGCAGCGCACCACCGGGCCGGACACATAGCCGCCGCAGCCGATGACGAGATCCGGCCGGACCTCTTTCATGATGGCTTTGGCCTTGGGGCCGGAGAGCGCCAGATTCCACAGCGTCACCACGTTGCGCCGGATATTGTGCAGCGACAGTTTGCGCTGGAAACCGGTGATCTCAATGTGATGGAACGGGTAGCCGGCCTGCGTGACCAGACGGTACTCCATGCCCTCCTTGCGGCCGGCAAAGTGGATCTCGGCAGAAGGATCTGCCTTTTTGATGGCTCCTGCAATGGCAAGAGCCGGATTGATATGGCCGGCAGTGCCGCCGGCAGCGATCAGAACTCGCATCATGCTTCCTCCTTATCAGGTTTGCTTCTTACATCTCCGTGCGGGCACGGCGGGCTGCTTCCAGATCGATGGTTCGCTCCTGCAGCTGGGCCTCGCGGGCGGCTCTGGCGGCTTCCCGCTCGGCGCGGGCCTGTTCCCGCTGCTGGGCGGCGCGCTCTCCGTTGCGCCCGATGTTGACCATAACGCCCATCTCCGCCAGCAGCAGCACAAGGCTCGTGCCGCCGGACGAGAAGAAGGGCAGGCTGATGCCGGTATTGGGGATGGTATTGGTGACGACCGCGATGTTGCAGAACACCTGCCACGCGATCTGCGCCATGATGCCGATGCCCACTAAGGTGCAGTAGCGGTTCTCGGCGTGGAACGCCAGCCAGAACCCCTCCACCAGAAACAGTACAAACAGCAGGATGACCAGCACGGCCCCCACAAAGCCCAGCTCCTCACAAACCACGGAGAAGATGAAGTCGTTGTTGCTCTCGGGCAGCCAGAGCTGTTTTTCAATGCTGTTGCCAAGGCCGAGGCCGGTCACACCGCCGGAACCGATGGCGTACAGGCTCTGCAGGGTCTGGTCCGTCATCTGGGAGAGGTCCTGCGTCCAGCCGTCGAGGCGGCTCTGCAGGTACGGGATGGAATCAATGTGCTGCAGCAGTGTCTCCAGCAGGAAAATGCCGGTAGCAGCCCCCGCCCAGGTGATGATGCCGCCGTTTCCGCCCAGCAGCAGGATGGTGCCCACGATGGCCGTGGTCAGCACGATGCCGGACATGTGGGGCTCCAGCACCAGCAGCGCCAGCACCAGCAGCAGGGGCAGCAGCGGAACGATGAGCTCCCGCACCAGGCGCTGGTAGAGCCAGACGCTGGGCGGCACCCGGCGGTTGGAGCCGGGGTCCAGCTTTTCCAGCCGGGGGGCCTTGGCGGCCAGATGGGCCGTGCGCAGGAGCATCTCAAACTTGGCGATCTCCGATACCTGCACCGTAAAGCCGCCGAACGAGATCCAGCGGCGGCAGCCGTTGAGCGGCGTGCTGAACAGCACCAGCACCAGCAGTACCAGACAGAGCAGATACCCCGGCCAGACCAGCTTGCGCAGAAAACGGTAGTCGATATAGGAAAACAGGGCCATGGCCACAACGCCAAGCCCCAGACAGAGCACCTGGCTGCGGATAAAGTGCAGGCTGTCGCCAAAGCGGAGGTAGCCTGTGGTGTAGCTGGCGCTGAACAGCATCACCAGCCCGAAGATCACGATGATGCCCAGCGTCGCCATCCAGTTGATGAGGAGCGTTGGCCAGGGGCCGGGGTCGCGCTGTAAGATGGAAAAAGGCTCCGCCTTTTTTCTGCGGATGGTCGCCATCTGCATTCCTCCCTCTGAATCAGCTGATCTTTGCCATCTGCATCGCCAGTGCGACGCCCAGCATGGCAAAGACACAGAACGTGTAAAAAATTGAGATGGGGGCACGGCCCCGCTTTTCCAGCCAGCGGTGGAGCGGCGCGGTGCCAAAGAGCTGCTTCCGGCCTTTTGATGCCTTATAGACCAGGATCTGCAGCGCCACCATGCCGCCCTCCAGCCAATAAGGCAGGCCCAGCGGCACACTCAGGCCCGGCCAACCGATGCTCAACGGCACGCAGCCCAGCGCCCCGGCCAGGAACAGGCTGCCCACGCTGCCGGGCAGCAGCTTGGCAGGCGGGAAATTCCAGAGCAGGAGCGCCATCAGCGCCCCGGCCAATGCGGCAGGCAGCACCCCCAGCGGGAACCAGCCCAGAATGGTCATGGCTCCCATAAGGCCCAGCATCCCGAGGAACGCGCTCCCGCAGACCACGCCGTCCGCTCCATCGGCCACCCGGGCGCTCTCGGCAAGGCCGACGAGGAGCAGCCCCCACACGATGGGGGCCAGCACGCCCAGCTCGCAGTAACCAAGGCCGGGCAGTACCAGCCCGGTGGCAAGGCAGTGGTTGGCCGCCAGCAGCACCTGCACGGCGGCAGCAGCCGCGGCCTCCAGCCCCAGCCGCACCGGGCGGCGGAGGCCCAGCGGGGCATGGCGGCGCAGGCGGGCCAGGTCATCCGCCAGGCCCACGGCCCCAAAGGCCAGCGCCCCAAACAGCGCGATGAGGAGCCGGGTGGTCCACAGGCCCTCATCCCCCAGCAGGGCAGGCTCTGCCACGCAGGCGGCCGTCCAGCCCACGCCCACCGCGGCCAGCGTGCCCACCATGAGGCAGAGGCCCCCCATGGTCGGGGTGGCCGGGGGCGGCAGGTCGTCCGGGTCGCTGTCCGGCTGCAGCTGAGAGGTCTGCGGTGCCTCGGGCTCCTGCCCGGGGCCGAACGCCCGGAGCAGCGGCACCATGAAATTCCCGAGCGCCGCCGTGAGGAAGAACCCCAGCGTTGAGGCGACGATCAAGGCAAAACGGATCATTTTTGTATTACTCCAATTGATATTTCTTTTTATTTTTGCTCATTGTAAAAGATTTCGAGCACTTTTTCCAGCGCCATGCCCCGGCTGGCCTTGACCAGCAGCGCATCGCCGGGCTGCATCCGGGCCAGCAGCAGTTCTGCCGCCTCCCGGTAGGTATCCACATGGCGGGCCTCCACCCCGGCAGCCGCGGCAGCCTGGGCCGTGCGTTTCGCCTCCGGGCCATAGGCCACGAGGAAGTCCACGCCGTATTCCGCAGCCTGTTTGCCCACCGTCTCATGGGCTTCCGGGCTGATCTCGCCCAGCTCCAGCATATCGCCCAGCAGGGCAAAGCGGCGCTTGCAGGGGTACTCTTTGAACATGGCCAGCGCGGCTTTCATGCTGTCGGGGTTGGCGTTGTAACAGTCCTCGATGACATCCACGCCCTTGCTGTGGACCACTTTCTGGCGCATCCCGGTCTGCTGGAACTGGCTCAGCCCCGCAATGACCCGCTTGGCGTTCAGGCCCAGCCGGGTGGCGGCGGCGTAAGCCGCCAGCGCGTTGGCCACATTGTGGCGGCCCATGGCCGGGATGTGCACCTCGGTGGTGTCTTCCTCCCGGTCTTCCAGCGTAAAGGTCATGCCGTCGTCCTCCTGCCGGATGTTCAGGGCGCAGACGTCCGCGTTCTCATCCCCCAGGCTGAACCAGACCGGGTGGACATGTTCCGGCAGCTTCGCGGCCCGCAGGAACGGGTCATCCCCGTTGAGCACCAGCGGGGCACCGTTGGGCAGGCCCTCGCAGATCTCCAGCTTGGCCTTGCAGATATTCTCCTGGCTGCCCAGGTTGCCAATGTGCGACACACCGATGCAGGTGATGATGCCCACATCCGGGCGGGCGCAGCGGCTCAGCCGCTCGATCTCGCCCCGGTGGCTCATGCCCATCTCCACCACCGCGTACTCCGTCTCTTTGCCGATGCGGAACATGGTGCGGGGCAGGCCCAGCTCGTTGTTCTGGTTGCCCTCGGTCTTGATGGTATTGCCAAAGCCCGCAATGGCGGCGTAGGTCATCTGTTTGGTAGTGGTCTTGCCCACGCTGCCCGTCACGCCCACTACCTTGGGGGAAAACTGGCGGCGGTAGTTGGCACCCATCATCATCATGGCGCGGTAGCTATCCGGGCAGAGGAAACACTTCCCCGCCGGGACATCCTTCACCGGGTGGTTGAGGACGACATATTCGGCCCCTTCTTCCAGTGCTTTGGCCGCGAAATCGTGGCCGTCAAATTTTTCACCGGGGAACGCCACAAAGATGCACCCGGGGCGCACCTCGCGGCTGTCGGTGGTCACAAGGTCGATGGCTGCCTCATCGGCAAAGCCCTCCGGGGCCAGGCCTTTTAAAAGAACGCTTGCACTGATTTTATCCATAATGCTTCTCCTGTCTAAACCTCTCAGTCTCGCTATCGCTCGACAGCCGTTCCCCTTTCGGCACTTGCGTGCCACCTCCCCCGGCCGGGGGAGTCTTTCCTACCAGGGGAGCCCTTGGCAAAGAGAGTTTGTTTTCGATAAAACGAATTTAATTTGCTGGAAAACGTACCGGACTGCCAAAGCCTCTCCTGACAGGAGAGGTGGCATCGAGCGAAGCGTGGATGACGGAGAGGTTTTATCCACAAATAATTGTAACGATGGTACCACGCTGGACGCTGGTGCCGGGGGCCTCGCTCTGGCTCTGGACCAGACCGTTGGCATCGCCTTCCACCGTGCAGTTCAGGCCCGCTGCCGCCAGCATCTGGCGGGCAAACTCAGCACTCTTGCCGCTGACATCCGGCACCTCGGTGTGGCTGCCCTCGTAAGTGTCCGTGTACAGGTAGATGGTGGTGCCGTAGGGCACCTCGGCCCCGGCGCGGGGATACTGATAAGTGACCACGGCGGCGGTCTGGTCGGAGCTGCTCTCCATGAGCTGATGCTTGAGGCCCTTGATGTTCAGGGAGACCTGTGCGTTGCTCCACTCCTGCCCGATGAGGTTGGGCACCTTGTAGCTGGTCTGGCCGCGGTCCACGCCGTCGGTCGCAAGGCCCAAGTAGGGGGCCACCTCACTGATGATGTTGCCCACCACAGGCGCCGCCAGAATGGAGGAGTAGTCCGTCCTGGCGTTGTTGGGGTCGTCCAGCATGACGTAGACCAGAATCTCCGGATCATTCGCAGGGAGAACCGCCGCAAAGGAGGCCACTTTCTTGTAGTCGCCGTCGGCGCGGCGGTCCATGTTCAGCTGCTCGGACGTACCGGACTTGCCGCCGATGCGGTAGCCCGCCACGTAGGCGCGGCCGCCGCCGCCCTGAGTGCCGTCCGCCACTTCGTATTCCATGATCTGGCGGATGGCGTCGCTGGCGCTCTCGCTGATGACCTGACGGCGGATGTTGGAACCGATCTCCTGAATGACGTTGCCGTTCTGGTCGGTGATCTTATCCACCACATGGGGGGTGACGAGGTAGCCGCCGTTGACGGCTGCCGAAATGGCGGTGCAGACCTGCAGCGGCGTGACCGCCATGGCCTGACCGAACGCCGAGGAAGCGAGCTGGACTTCGCCCAGCTGGCTGGCGTTGTAGTACTGCATAAAGTTGGTCTCGTTGGGCAGGTCCACGCCCGTCCGCTCGGTGAAACCGAACGCGTCGAAGTAATCGTAGAAGAGGCTGGAACCCACCCGCTGGCCCAGCTGGATGAAGTAGATGTTGCAGCTGTTCCGCAGGGCCATGGCCAGGTTCTGCACGCCGTGGGCCTTTTTGCCGGCGCAGTGGTAGGTCTGCTTGGCAATGGTGTAGGCACCGGAGCAGTTCAGGGTGGTGTTGAGGGTGGCATGGCCGGAGTCCAGACCCATGGCCGCCGTGATGACCTTGAAGACGCTTCCGGGGTAGTACAGCTCGGTGATGGTCTTGTTCTTCCACTGGATATCACGGTAATAGCCCGAGTAATCGCCTTCCGGGTCCAGGATCTTATTGCCCCGCTCATCGGTGATGTAGTTGCCATTCTCATCTTTTTGATAGATGCCGTAGAGCTCCGGCTCCGCATGGACCAGTTCATCCAGATAAGTCAGGTTCTGGCTGTAATCCAGCGGGTTATTGGGGTCAAAATCCGGCTTGGAGGCCATGGCCAGAATGGCACCCGTCTTGACGTTCATCACGATGGCGGCGCCACGGTTCTCGACATTGTTGGCTTTGATGGCCTCGTTCAGATACCGCTCCACCACTTCCTGGATATTGACATCCAGCGAGAGGACGAGGTTGGAGCCGTCCTTGGCTTCGTAAGTGGTGGCGTTCTCGTCGGCAATGGCGTTGCCATAGGCATTGCGGAGAGTAATGGTGCGGCCATTCACACCGGCCAGCGTGGATTCATAGGATTTTTCGAGGCCATAAGTACCGTAGCCGTCGGCATCGCAGAAGCCCAGCACCGAAGCCGCAAAGGCACCATAGGGGTAATCCCGCTGGAAGCTCTTGGTGGAGGAGACAGAGACGCGGCCCTTGCGGATGCCTTTTTCGGCGTTGGCTTTTTTGTGGGCCTTGTTGTACTCCGAGACGTATTTTTCAATGGAGAGCTTGACGGCGTTGTTGACCTTGGTGGCCAGCACCTGATAGGACGAATCGTTTTGGGAGAGGGCGTCGTACACCGTCTGATACTGGGTCTTGTAGGCTTCAGAAGAAGGATCCACGCTGTCCAGCGCCGCGCCATCGCCCGAGAGCAGCCGCAGGGTGATCTGGGTGCTCACCTCATTGAGAGCAGCGGGGTCGATGGTCTTGGTCACCGCCTTGGTGTCGTCGTCCGTCTGGCTGGTGAAGAGAGCGCTGCTGTAGCTGGGGTCGGCCCAGATGGTCCATACCACGCTGGTGGATGCCAGCGTGATGCCCGAGGTGTCGTAGATCTCGCCGCGGGTAGCCTGAATCGTGCTGTCCAGCAGCTGCTGCTGGGCGGCGTACTGGCGGTACTGGGCACCATCCCGGATCTGGATGTCATATAGGCTGTGGATGACGATGGCCGCCGCCGCCACAACAAAAAAGACCGCCGCGCCGAAGCTGAAATGCCGCAGCGTTGCGCCAAGACGCTCGTGCGGGTCGCTGCGGCGCAGACGGTAGTAGATTTTTTTATGGTTCTTGGGGGATTCTTGCATTGCGTACTCCTGCAGAAACCGAAAAAGCGTGCACTGCCGCACGCTTTCCCGTCATTTCGTTTTATTTTGCCTGGTTGACCGCGCCAATGATGGTCATGGCACCATCGTGCAGAAAATCCGTCCACTGGTGGACTGCCGATTCTTTCCGCACCAGCACGCTGCCCGCATCCAGCCGGATGTAGGTGATCTGGCTCTGGTCGATCTTCATCAGCCCCAGGCG
>OGKZ01001149.1_pt1 | contig 19941 bp, 19 predicted proteins | sample 1572571 | NCBI WGS metagenome assembly OGKZ01 (sample SAMEA2581906, study PRJEB24529) | metagenome | biome: Human gut stool | place: China | collected 2011 | reverse complement strand
CAGCTGACCAATACTAATAGGTCGAGGGCTTGACCAGAAATGGTTCAGGTTAAAATATCTGATAGTTTAATGTGTGGTTTTGAAGGAACACGAATTTTAACCGTAGCCGATGTGCTGCGGTTTTTTTGATTGAAAGATAATGAACATAGGAAGGAAGCCGGATATACTATGAGGCTTTCAGATTTAAAGGGAAGTGGCGGTAATGTCTGTAAGTTTATTTAAAAAAAGGAAAAAATAAACTATCAATTCATTAACGTTTGTGATACAATATAGGAAAATAGTACAGAAATGTTATGACAAAAGAAATTATAGCTTGGAGGTTATTTATGGATACTAATATTTTACTTGAGAATGGAACGAATGAACTTGAAGTTCTTGAGTTCGTCATCGGCAATAATCACTATGGAATCAATGTGGCTAAGGTGAAGGAGATAGTTAATTTTCAGAAGGTCACACCGGTACCTAACGCCCATCCTTCTGTAGAAGGTATTTTTATGCCAAGAGATACAATGATAACAGTTGTGAAGCTTGCTAATGTGCTCCATCTGCCGGATTCAGACGATCCTAAGAATGATATGTTAATCAACACTAATTTCAATAAGCTTAATGTAGCCTTCCATGTACATAAGATTGTTGGTATTCATCGTGTGTCATGGGCAGACATCATTACGCCCGATGCGACAATCAATTCAGCGGAATCAGGAATAGCTACAGGTATCATAAAGGTTGAGGGAAGACTTATAATTATTCTTGATTTTGAGAGAATTGTATCCGATATAAGTCCTGAGACCGGTCTTAAGGTTTCTGATATTTCCAGACTGGGAACAAGAGATAGAAATAATTCCCCTATTGTACTGGCAGAGGACTCTATGCTTCTTATGAAGCTTATCACAGATTCGCTTGAGAAGGCAGGATACACTAATCTCATTAAGTGTGTGAATGGACAGGAAGCATGGAATTACCTGCAGAATATTAAGAAAAAGTCCGGTGGAGATGTAACTAAGTATGTTAAATGCATAGTTACGGATATTGAGATGCCGATTATGGATGGACATAGACTTACGAAGCTTGTAAAGACTGATAATGAGCTTAAGGATATCCCTGTTATCATTTTCTCGTCCCTTATCAATGAGGAGATGAGACGTAAGGGTGAGCAGCTCGGTGCAGATATGCAGCTCTCCAAGCCGGAAATAGGCTCCCTTGTAGAGGCTATTGATAAGCTCATATTGAAATAGAAGAAAGTGAATTAAAAAAGTTTAGCTAAAGAGCCGCCAGAGTGATTATGCGGCTCTTTATTTATTTCTTGTGAAAAAAAACATAGCATGATATAATGAGTGCAAGCATAAAAACGAATTTATTCGTTCTGCGTGTGAAAGTATTATTACTCAGTGATTTTATCATGGATAGTAGTCGTACCAATGATTTAGTTAAATCAATGATTTAGTCAAATGAAAACAGTTGAGGTGAAATAACGTGGCAGATAATAATGATGATCAGTACTTGGATGAATTGTTAAATTCTTTAAGAAGCAGTAACAGTGATGGGAATGAAGATTTAGATAATCAGGATAGCGAGAGCAATAAGAGCAGACAGTCAGATGCCGAAGACAATGAAGCAGCAGAAGATGGCAGCAACGAAGAACAGGATGATTTCTTAAATGACATTTTCTCAGATAGTCATAATGACGTCGATAACCAGAACGGCAATGCTGACCATGATGGCAGCGATGATATATTGGCTCTTGAAGAGAATGATAATGAAGAACCGCATGAGTCTGGGAATTCCATGGATGAGGAGAATGTAACTTCCCAGAACACTTCCCAGAACGATAATAATGATAACGACAGCCTTATGGATTTATTCAATCAGATTAATGGCGGCGATAACAGCGGAAGCAGTGATAGCTCTGGAGAAGAGCCTGATAAAAGATCTGATAATGCTGCGGACGATATATTGACACTCACTGATGATAATGAGGATGGGGCAGCAGCGAATACTTATGCAGGTGAGGAAGAGGAGAGACCGGATACCCTGAATAATGGAAGTGCAACCGATAATTCCGGACAACAGGATGTGAAGCCTTCAGGAGAAGAAAAAGCTGAGGCGCAAAGAAGTGCCAGAGCCAAGAAGGCAGAAGCAGCAAGGGAAGCTAAGGAGGCTAAGCTTGCGGCTGCTAAGGCGGCTAAGGAAGCCAAGGCGGAGGAAAAGGCAAGAAAGAAAGCAGAAAAGAAGGCTAAAAAGGAGCAGCTAAAAGCCGAGAAGGCTGCTGGAAAGAATAAGCAGGATGGCGAGGATGATTCCACAGGCGGCGTAGTACAGGATAATGTTTCTCTTATAGATGAGCTTTATAATGATTCAGATGCATTTGATAAATCATCAGATGAAAATACCGATATCCCTGATTTAGATGAGGAACCTGAGGCACCTAAAAAGAAGAAAGAGAAAAAGAAAAAGGAGCCTAAGCCTAAGAAACCTAAAAAAGAAAAGGTTAAGAAGGAAAAGAAAGCACCGCAGCCGTCAGAACTGATTAAAGTGACCAAGGGTAATTATATTGGAATGTTAATTACCATAATAGTTATTGTTGGTATTGTATATTTTGGCACAAAATTTGTATCGTATGGAATTAAGGTAAGCCAGGCAAAGGAATTTTTCACAAATGGAAAATATGATCAGGCATTCGACAGTATTTCCGGTGTTGAATTAAGAGCTTCGGACAAGAATACATATTATGCAATAAGGACGGTTGCCAGCGTATATGTAGATTATTGCTCGTATATGAGCTACAATAAGATAGGAATGAAGCTGGAAGCATTGGATTCCTTGATAAAGGGTTTGACTCACTATAATGAATATTATTCTGATGCTGAAAAGTATGAGGTGCTGGATCAGTATGATGCGGTTAAGGCTCAGATTTTATCAGAGCTTTCAAGATACGGAATATCCGAGGAGGATGCCATCTATTATGGAAGCTTGGAAAATGAATTGCAGTACAGAGAGATACTTATGGACATCGGAGGTATGACTGAGTGATAGCTATTATCGATTATGATGCAGGAAATCTAAGAAGTGTGGAAAAGGCACTTGAAGCTATAGGGCAGGAAGCAGTTGTGACAAGGGACAGGAATGAGATTCTGTCATCTGATAAAGTGATTTTACCGGGGGTAGGTTCGTTTGGCGATGCAATGGGACGGCTTAATGAGTATGGTCTTGTGAACACCATACATGAGGTTGTTGACTCAGGAAAGCCATTTCTGGGTATATGTCTTGGACTTCAGCTTCTATTCAGACGCAGCGATGAATCAGATGGTGTTGAGGGACTTTCGATTCTTCCGGGTGAGATATTGAGGATTCCGGATGCACCGGGAATCAAGATACCTCATATTGGCTGGAATTCCCTTAAGGTATCGGAGGGCGCAAGACTTTTTGAAGGTCTTGGTGAGAATCCTTATGTGTATTTTGTACACTCATATTATCTCAAGGCTGATGATGAGAGCATAGTCGCTGCGACTACTGAATATGGCGGAACTATAATACACGCCTCTGTTCAGAAGGATAATGTATATGCATGTCAGTTCCACCCTGAAAAGAGCGGAAGTGTGGGTATGCAGATTCTCAAGAACTTTGCCGCATTATAACATTGCATTCTAATCAATAATAGAGAGGACAGCTTATGTTTACCAAGAGAATAATACCATGTCTGGACGTTAATAATGGAAGAGTTGTGAAGGGAACCAATTTTGTGAACCTGCGTGATGCCGGTGATCCGGTTGAGGTAGCTGCCCTTTATGACAAGGCGGGAGCAGATGAGCTTGTGTTTCTGGATATCACAGCCTCATCCGACAGAAGAGAGACTACAGTTGAACTTGTGAGAAGGGTTGCCGAGAAGGTATTTATTCCGTTTACGGTTGGTGGTGGAATAAGGACAGTTGATGATTTTAAGAACCTTCTGAGGGAGGGCGCTGACAAGATTTCAATTAATTCATCCGCAATCGATAATCCACGCCTTATAAGCGATGCGGCGGATAAGTTCGGCAGCCAGTGTGTAGTTGTCGCAATAGATGCTAAGAGAAGAGCGGACGGAAGCGGTTGGAATATTTACAAGATGGGCGGAAGAGTGGACACAGGAATCGATGCACTTGAGTGGGCTGTGAAGGCTAATAAGCTGGGTGCCGGAGAGATACTTCTTACCAGCATGGACTGTGATGGAACCAAGGCCGGCTATGACAATGAGCTGACTTCCCTGATTGCAGAGAACGTGTCGATTCCGGTCATTGCATCCGGCGGTGCAGGAACGAAGGAGCATTTCTACGATGCGCTGACCAAAGGAAAGGCGGATGCGGCGCTTGCTGCTTCACTTTTTCATTATAAGGAGCTTGAGATATCCGACCTTAAAGATTATCTTGCACAGCGCGGTGTGTCTGTGAGAAGGTAATGTATGTATAACTAAAAATAGACTTAGTAATTGGAGATTGATATGTCACAGATTAGCAATGACTGGCTTGAAGCGCTTAAACCTGAGTTCGCCAAGCCATATTATAGGGATTTATATAAGTTTGTGGACAGTGAATACAGGAAGGGTGTGGTATATCCGCCGTCGGAGGATATATTTAGCGCATTTAATTTCACACCATTAAAGAATGTTAAGGTGTTAATACTTGGGCAGGATCCATACCACAATGAATTGCAGGCGCATGGGCTGAGCTTTTCGGTTCTTCCTGAACAGAAGGATATTCCGCCATCGCTTCAGAATATATATCAGGAGCTTCACGATGACCTTGGCTGTTATGTTCCGGATAACGGCTATTTGAAAAAGTGGGCGGACCAAGGAGTGTTACTCTTGAATACTGTTCTGACTGTGCGTGCTCATCAGGCTAACTCTCATCAGGGACATGGCTGGGAGCAGTTTACGGACGCTGTCATTGAGGCTGTCAACGCGCAGGACAGACCTATTGTGTACATGCTCTGGGGCAGACCGGCACAGAGTAAGATTCCAATGTTAACGAATCCGAAGCACCTGATACTCAAGGCGCCGCACCCAAGCCCGCTGTCGGCTTATAGAGGTTTCTTTGGGTGCAGGCATTTCAGCCAGGCAAATGAGTTCCTGAAGGCACATGGAGTGGAGCCTATTGATTGGCAGATTGAGAATATAAGATAATAAACCCATCAATAGATATAGTGCGTGGCTGTTTACAGACTAAGTACTATATCTATTAGATGGGTAAACAGACATGAGCGCAAGCAGAGCAGTGCCATCAGACAAAAATAGTATGGAATGTGCTTGCACAAATGACATATTATTTTTGTCTGATGATAGTGCAAAGCACGGACATCGAGAAAATCTTTGATTTTCGAGATGCACTGCGGCTTATGATATAATAAGTTACGAAAAAGAGGTACACCATTGAAAGATGGTGTATTTTTTTGTGAAAAATATACAATATGCAGTGATATACAAATTGCACAAATGGGTGGCTTTATAAATGAAGTGGGAGACAGTATAAAATACCGCGCTGACTTTGTCAAAAAAATTTGTATACTAAAATTCAAAAAAATGTTATAAACAGCTTTTTGTCTAATAGAATTAGGCATTCTGCGAATAGACTTTACTGCTAAGTATAATTATTATAATGCTATAAAAATATTGGTTACAAAAAGGGCTATATAATATAGCCCACCCTGCTGACAAACAACAAAATTACGAATTATGAGAATCTTCTTTATCTTTAAATTCCTTGTTAAATTGTTCAATACCTTTATGGATTAATGCAAGTGTTGCTGCTGAACGGCTTGGAAATCGATTGTTGAAACGAAAATCATCAATCTGATTAAGTAATTCGTCATCAACGATTATTGTATATCGTGGTCTGTTTGTAGGCATAATTCAAACCTCCTTTTAGTACATATTATGCCTCGGTTCATATTATATGTCAAGCTAGAAGAAGTTATAATAATTGACAAGTAAATATTGAAGTGATATACTGAAAAAACGGAGCAGAACTTATGCAAGTGCAGAACTTAAGGCAACCTGATAAAATTGGAGGTGAAAATAATAATGAGTATAGAAACTCATAGAATTACTATTGTTATTCCGAAAGAGTTGGAGGAAGAGTTAAAGAAGATTAAGAAAGAGAAGTTCTACGATTGCAACAGATCTGTGATGTTAAGAGAGTTAATAAATAAGGGATTGGACAATGTGATTTACAACAATGAACATAATAGTTAGATGTTTATGCTAATCGGAATCTTATGAACAGAAAGAGGAGAAAGTTGTATGAATGAACAGTATGAATACACTATTGATTCCACATTATTAAAATACCAGTTGATAGTGCTGGACAAGATTGGCGTGCCGCAGGGATTTAATTATGATGCCATAAAGGATATTACGGTAAAGATTGATGATATTGAAAAGCAGGAATACAGAAATTGTCACATTGATAATACACAAAAGCACAGATTAAGAGTTCCGGCTGGTGTGATAGCATGGATAAAGAGGAATTACCCATTTACGGTGGCATATATAGCTTCGGGCAATGAAGTTGCATGGCAAAAGGATGTATTAAAGGATATACAGAAAGCAAAAAAAGAGAACAGAAGAATAGACAATCCGAGAGAAAATATAGTATTGTCTTGGGAAAAAACTGATGATGAGCATTACTCGCTGATAATAAAAAAAGGTAGTTACATAACGATAGAGGCTGCAAGAGAGACTCTGTCTGAAAAGGCTTTGACTTCCGTATATCCTTTTATCTATTCAAGTATAAGCAATATTAATATTCCGGAATATGCAACTGAGAATAAAGCGCAGGAAGGACTGGGTTCTGTTTTTGGAAATACAACAGGATGGCTGTCTGCTGAAGAATATTCGAAAACATTTTTTCCGTATGGTGGAGTGTATATCCTCAGACGAGCCGGTGCAGAAGAGTATGAGTATTATGTTGGAAAAGCAATCAACATTAACAATCGCGTTATTGCCTTTAAAAATGATACAGGGTATAAAATAGCCCATCCGAATGAGATAAAAGATACCGATAAACAGTATGATGATATTCTCTGCGTGGAGATACTTGTGGACAGCATAAGGGAGAAAATCGGAGGTAAAGAGAAGCTGAATGAAGAGCAGATTAATGCTGTTCTTTACTATGTTGAGGATATAGTAATACATTTTGTTACTATGATGTTACATAGTGAGGGAAAAAAATTGAAAAACAGACAGTTCAAGTCTGCAACCTCTAAAAATATCATATAAGATACGGGAACGCCCGTAAAAAATTTTAATTTTCAGCTACGCTGAAAATTAAAATTTTTCGACTTCGTCCTGTCGCAAAAACGCTTAAACGCGTTTTTCCGCCAGACATCGCTTCGCGATGCAAACGGGGTAAAGGGAAAAAATTAAAATTAAAAAGGAGAAATATTATTATGAATAAATTTTTTAATAGAAAGGTTATAACTATTATTGGTTTTACGACGGCAATATTATGTGGCTGCTCATCAACTGCAAAGAATTTTGCTGAAACAACATCCTCTGCTGTTGATGGTGCCGCAGTAAGCGAGTCTACGGAAAGTGTCACAAGTATGCCTGAGACCGAGGTAACTACTGGGGAGACGGAGGGAGAGTCAGCAGCTTCCAGCAAGACCATTGAGGACTTAGTTAAGGAGGCGGCGAAGATAGCGGGATTAACCGATGAAGAGGTGGAGAGCATTATCGAGGACGCAAGAGTTTATGAGGCTTATGGAAGCAGTGCTGAGATAGCGGCTGACATGGCAATAAAGGATGCGGTTTATGGGAAGAGCAATGGACAGCAGGACTATGCAGTTACACTTCCACAGGTAGTTGACGAGAATGGGAACCCATATCCGACTGATGAGTATGGTGGAGTTATAGTACCTGAGACAACGGCACCTGAGGAGAACACACAGGTTGCGAAGAATGAGACACCGACGAGTGAAAAGCCGTATGAAGGTTTAGAGATTACACTTGAGGAGCGTGACGAAGATACAGGTCGTATCACAAGAATATACGGAGATAACCAGTACTATGTTATAATAGACACAGACGGTACAGAGTATGTATATGATAACGTTACAGAGGCGTTAAACAGATTAAACATACTAGATTTTGAAAAAGATAGAGACCCAGACCTGATAGAATGGGACGGCAAGTTAAATACAGAAGAAGACTTAGCAATGACGAATGAGGAACTAAGGCAGTTAATTGACAGCGGATACAATTTTGGACATATACAATGAGCTTAGCAGGTAATTTAAAACATCTGCCAAGTCTTTTTTTATTTTACAGACAATTTTATGGAGCTTTGATAGCATATAGAGTTATCAAAGCTCTTAATTTTTAAGGAGGAGACAAATGAAGTATATCAAGAAAACAATTAAGATTTTAATAGTTACACTGGTATTCATAATAACAGTAAGCAGTAAATGTCTGGCTGGACAGGATGATGAGCCGACTACACAGGCACCGACAGGGGAGTACAATGGAGGACAGCAGGACACTGATAAGACACATGGAACAATAGACCAGTTTACAGATGAGGAGAGGAGTTTAGGGTTTAGTACAGTTGCAACAGGTTATCGTTTTTACATAGCTGAGTACGAAATAGACGATTACGTTTCTGTATGTTCGTTGAAAAAAATAATAACACCTAATGCAGTTGATATATACATGTCAAAGCCCGATAGAGACGGATATATAATAGATAGATACAATACATTGAAAGAGGAGTTTAAAAAAGGAATTACAGACGGAGATTTTTTAAGCGGAACAGCAAAATCTGAAAAAAGCAATGTAGCAAGATTAGGAAAGAAGCATATTATAAAGAGCTATGTAAAGGATGAAATTGAAATTACAACAAGAGATTTTCCGGCACCGATAGAGTGTGAGGGGAATGACTTTTTACCAAACGGACAGGCATTTAGAGATTGGATGTTGACACCGAACGGAGAAGGTAACAACGGTACAGAGTTAATATCACAGTTATGGGGCAAGGATATGCTTGAGGAGTTCCTTGAGAATGATAATTACCGATTGATAGTTGAGCCAATAATGTGGAGTAGTGAGTACAAGTTCAAGAATGGATTAGGTGGCTATTGGACAACAGAATCCAACAAAATATTCCTAGGAACGGCGCAGGAGTGGGCATATTACATGATGAAAAAAGGAGACCCGAGTGGGCTAGGTTTATCAAAGGATGATTCTGGGAAGGGCTGTTTTATTAATGTAGTATATTCAAACGCATTACCAAGAAGTATGGTATTGCAGAAAGTGAACAGCATATTCCCAGTTCCTGCCAATAAAGGAAGTGAAAGACTGGATGCGTTATCAATAACGAGCTGTGGATATGGTGAGCATGTATTCCGAGCAGATGATTTAGCGGGGGATGTATTGGCGACAGGTACACTTTAGCTGTAACAACGGACTACCCATAAAATAAGGGATTATTCCGAAAAAGTTACAGCTTATAGAGTAGGGTAATACTATACCGACTCCTTACAATGATACAAATAAAGCGTGTATGCGCTGTGAGCTGCCAGCATACTTTGTTTTCATTCCGTGCGTACAGGCTTCCATCATCATAAACAGGAATCCTGGTACACGACCATGAAACGGCATTGTATCATTTTGGAACAGACCACGGTGAATGCAATGTCCATATCATCCGTTATCTGCGTAAGAATACGGAGGAAACCGGGCATGGCTGGTCAGTGCAGATGAAAGACCTGCTCTGTGAGATGAACCGGGGAGCGAAAAAAATTCGCAGGCAAGGGCGGAGTCTCTTTTCCGGAAGAAATTCTGTATGATTATGAGAAAAGATACATGGATCTTATTGCTTCAGGACGCAGGGAAAATAAGCAGCGTGGACACAGATTTGCCAAGGAGGATGAAAAAGCCCTGTTGAACCGCCTGGAGAAATATATGCACAACCACCTTTTGTTCCTGCATGACTTCCGTGTTCCGTTTGATGATAACATGAGTGAACGTGACCTGAGAAAAGTCAAGAACCGGCAAAAGATGGCAGGAGGATTCCGCAAAGACAGCGGGCATGAAATGTATTGTGCGATCCTGACAATCATAGAAACCCTGAAAAGAAGAAATATGGGGTTAGTAGAAAATGCAAAAAAATTATTTATGGGTGCACCGGCTATATTTTAGCCGGTGCTAAGACTGGTTGTGCAGCCGGAAGGCTGAACTGTTACTTCAAAGCTGATAACATAGTAATATTGATTGCTAAATGTTTCTCATTATGCTATCCTTTTGTAGATAACACACGAATGGAATGGTGACATTATGAAACTAAAGAACGCATTACTTCTCGCACTCACGGCATTTATATGGGGAACAGCCTTTGTGGCGCAGAGTGTGGGAATGGAATTCATCGGACCTTTTACTTTTAATGGGATAAGGTCGCTTATCGGTGCGTTGACACTTGTGCCGTGCATATTGATTCAGAAGAAGTCGGGGAAGAGAAGCATAGAGGAGGGTAGAAGCAGGAAAGACCTGATTGTAGGCGGACTTCTGTGCGGGATACTACTTTTTGTGGCGAGCAGTCTGCAGCAGATTGGAATAAAATACACGTCGGCGGGAAAGGCAGGATTTATCACGGCGTGTTACATAGTTATCGTGCCGGTCATCGGTATTTTTATGAAGAAGACTTCCGGCTGGAAGATATGGGCAGCAGTCGGACTTGCGCTTGCGGGGCTGTACTGCCTGTGTATAACCGATGGATTTTCGGTGGGAAAGGGAGATATTTTTATTTTCCTGTGTGCTGTGGCTTTTTCTGTGCATATTCTTGTGATTGATTATTTTTCACCCAAGGTGAATGGCGTTGCACTGTCGTGTATACAGTTTCTGGTATGTGGACTTATATCACTGCCTTGTATGTTCGCATTCGAGGTGCCAGATATGACTGCAATATTGTCTGCGAAGGTGCCGATTTTATACGCGGGAGTTCTTTCATGCGGGGTGGCATATACCCTTCAGATTATCGGACAGAGGAATGTCAATCCTACGATAGCGTCATTGATACTCAGTCTGGAATCCTGCTTCTCAGTGCTTGCAGGGTGGATAATTTTACATGAGAGCCTGTCAATTAAAGAGAGCGCTGGATGTGTGCTTATGTTCGCGGCGATAATACTTGCACAGCTGCCGTCAAAAATTAAGTAAAACAAGAAGTGTGGGTATGGAAAACATAAATCAAGAAAAATACCCACAGCCAAGCAAAAAAGCAATAAAAAATAGATTGCTGTGGGTATGGAGAGCAGAAGACAGGAAAAATACCCACAGCCAAGCCCCAAAGCTATAAAAAATAGACTGCTATGGGTATGTGAGAACAGAAAACAATAAAAATACCCGCGAAGATAATAGAGAAAAGAAAGCAGATAAAAAAGAAAACGCGTCATATTGTAATTTAACTTACAATATGGCGCGTTTTCAACTGCATATACCTCAGCTATCTTGATATCTCAACTATCTCAACTATCTCAGCTATCTCAACATTACACACTATTGTTTTAGTGGAGTTTGCCTTTTAAGAAGGCTCTAACTCCAACCTACTTATCAAGATTCTTCTGCGCAGTCGACAGCATAAGCTTGATTCTGTTGAGCTGGTTAACCTCGCTGGCACCCGGGTCATAGTCTACGGCGATTATGTTGGCATCCGGATAAGCGGCGCGCAGCTCTTTTATGACACCCTTACCTACGATATGGTTAGGCAGGCATGCGAAAGGCTGGCAGCAGACGATGTTCTTAGCTCCGTGGTGAATAAGCTCAATCATTTCGGCCGTGAGAAGCCAGCCCTCACCTGTCTGGTTTCCGAGTGAAACGAGTGGGGCAGCCAGCTTAGTCATCTCCTTGATGTCTGTCGGAGCATCGAAGCGCTTGCTCTGCGCAAGTGCCTTGTTGGACGGACCGCGGAACATATTGATTGCCTTTATTACAGCGTTGCTTATGTGCATTGACTTCCTGCTTGCACCGAGGTTGTCTGCCTTGAAGTTCGCGTTCTCAGCGCAGTAGAGCATGAAGCCCATGAAATCAGGAACTACAGCCTCAGCGCCTTCCTTCTCAAGGAGGTCAACGAGGTAGTTGTTGGCAGCAGGCAGGAACTTGACAAGAATCTCACCGACTATTCCGACGCGTGGCTTCTTGATGTCAAGAAGAGGAAGCTCATCGAATTCCTTTATAATCTGCCTGATGTTGCGGTTGAAATCCTTCATATATACCTTTGGCTGCTTGAGCTGCTCTATGATAATATTCTTCCACTTCTCATGGAGTGCATTGACCGAGCCGGGAACTGCCTCATAAGGACGTGTGCGGTACACAACATTCATAAATATATCACCGTACTGGATTGCCATCGCTACCTTCTTAATCATAGGAAGCGAGTAGGTGAAGCCTGAGTTGCTCTCAAGTCCCTGCACGCTCAGCGATATAACCGGAATATCAGGGTAGCCTGCCTTTATGAGGGCACGGCGGATAAATCCGATATAGTTCGACGCACGGCAGCCACCACCTGTCTGTGTGATGACAAGAGCTGTCTTTGTGAGGTCATATCTGCCTGAGAGCACTGCCTCCATCATCTGTCCTACCACGATAAGAGAAGGGTAGCAGGCATCATTGTTGACATACTTAAGACCTGTATCGACTGCAGACTTGCTCACATTCTTCAGTACTTCGACATTGTAGCCGCAGGAATTGAGAGCAGGCTCAATGAGGTCGAAGTGTATAGGTGACATCTGCGGACAGAGAATAGTGTAATTGCTGTCGCGCATTTCCTTGGTAAATTCTTTTCTGTGGTAAGCACTTGATACGATGCTGCGCTTGTAGTTGTTGTGCTCACGAACCTTTATGGCGGAGATGAGTGAACGGATACGGATTCTTGCGGCACCGAGGTTGTTTACCTCATCTATCTTTAATACGGTGTAAATCTTTCCTGCTGAGGAGAGTATATCATTCACCTGGTCGGTTGTGACGGCGTCAAGTCCGCAGCCGAAGGAGTTGAGCTGTATCATGTCAATGTTGTCCTTGTCGCGGATGAAGCTTGCTGCGGCGTACAGTCGTGAATGGTACATCCACTGATCCATTACGATGAGAGGACGCTCAACCTTTCCGAGGTGTGATATAGAATCCTCTGTGAGAACAGCTATTCCATAGCTGTTGATAAGCTCAGGGATACCATGGTTAATCTCAGGGTCGATATGGTATGGACGGCCTGCGAGAACTATAGCGTGTCTTCCTGTCTCCTCAAGGTATTTGAGGGTTTCATCACCCTTCTTCATAATATCGCGGCGGCATTCTGCTAATTCATCCCATGCGGCCTGGCATGCGGCGGTAACATCCCTGGAGGAGATGTTGAACTGACCTCCGATTTCCTTGGAGAGACGCTTTGCAAGAACCTTCTCGTCCTCAAATGAGAGGAAAGGATTCATAAAAAGTATATTCTCTGTCACAAGCTCTTCTACGTTATTCTTGATGTTCTCAGCGTAGGAGGTTACGATAGGGCAGTTGTAGTGGTTGTTAGTGTTCTCTATTTCCCTGCGCTCATAAGGTATGCAAGGATAGAAGATAAATTTTATTCCCTGCTTGATAAGCCACGTTACATGACCATGTGCGAGCTTGGCAGGATAACACTCAGACTCACTAGGGATGGATTCAATTCCCAGCTCATATATCTTACGACTTGACTCAGGCGAGAGAACAACGCGGAAGCCGAGCTTTGTAAAGAATGTGAACCAGAATGGATAGTTCTCGTACATATTGAGTACACGCGGGATACCTACAACACCGCGTGGTGCATCTGTTATCTCAAGAGGTTCATAAGAGAAAAGACGCTTGTTCTTGTATTCAAAAAGATTTGGCACATGGTCTTTATTCTTTTCCTTGCCGATACCACGTTCGCAGCGGTTTCCGGATATGAACTGTCTTCCGCCGGAGAAACGGTTGATTGTGAGGAGACAGCTGTTGGTACAGCCCTTGCAGCGTGCCATTCTTGTCTCGTATGTAAGCTCATTGATTTTCTCAATAGAAAGCATAGTGGTATTCTGACCTTCGTAGCGCTCTCTTGCGACAAGGGCGGCACCGAAGGCACCCATGATTCCTGCAATATCAGGACGTATAACCTCTACACCTGTAATTTTTTCAAGGCTTCTAAGGACAGCGTCATTGTAGAAGGTACCACCCTGGACAACAATCTGGTGACCTAAATCCTTAGGGTCTGAAATCTTGATAACCTTGTAAAGCGCGTTCTTGATAACAGAGTAGGCAAGTCCGGCAGATATATCCGCCACGCTTGCACCCTCCTTCTGCGCCTGCTTAACCTTGGAGTTCATGAATACGGTACATCTTGTACCGAGGTCTATAGGGTGAGGCGCAAAGAGAGCCTCTTTTGCGAAATCCTCAACAGAGTAGTTCAGCGACTTTGCAAATGTCTCTATGAAAGAACCGCAGCCTGAGGAGCATGCCTCATTGAGCTGGACACTGTCAACGGTGTTATTTTTAATCTTGATACATTTCATATCCTGACCGCCGATATCGAGGATACAGTCAACCTCAGGGTCAAAAAATGCGGCGGCATAATAGTGGGATACAGTCTCAACCTCACCCTCATCGAGCATGAGTGCTGCCTTTATAAGTGCCTCACCGTAGCCTGTTGAACATGAGCGCACGATATGCGCATCGGCAGGAAGGATGGAATATATCTCCTTTATCGCCTTTATGGATGTCGCGAGAGGGCTTCCGTTGTTGCTGCTGTAGAAGGAGTAGAGAAGTGTTCCGTCCTCTGCTACCACTGCAGCCTTCGTTGTGGTGGAGCCGGCATCTATTCCGAGATAGCAGTTGCCGGAGTAGCTTTCAAGACTGCCTTTGATAACGCGGTGGCTGTCATGGCGTGCGCGGAATTCCTTGTAGGCATCCTGCGTGGCGAACAGAGGCTCCATACGCTCTACCTCAAAGTCCATCTTAATCTTATTGTGAAGCTTGGTGATGAGAGCGTCAATATCAATGGCAATCTCATCTTTGGCGGTCATTGCCGAACCTACAGCCGCAAAAAGATGTGAGTGCTCAGGTGCAATGATGTTCTCAGGACCAAGATTAAGCGTGCGGATAAAAGCATTCTTAAGCTCGGACAGGAAGTGAAGAGGTCCGCCTAAGAAGGCAACATTTCCGCGGATAGGCTTACCGCAGGCAAGTCCGCTTATGGTCTGGTTTACAACGGCCTGAAAAATGGAAGCGGATAAGTCCTCCTTGGTTGCTCCTTCATTGATGAGAGGCTGTATATCGGACTTTGCAAATACTCCGCATCGGGCAGCTATAGGGTATATTGCCTGATAATTTTTGGCATACTCATTAAGACCGGTTGCATCGGTCTGCAAAAGGGTAGCCATCTGGTCGATGAATGAACCTGTACCACCGGCACAGATACCGTTCATACGCTGGTCGATACCGTTGGTAAAATAGATTATCTTGGCATCCTCGCCGCCAAGCTCTATGGCAACATCTGTCTGAGGAGCGTAGTCGCTTAGCGCTGTTGATACGGCTACGACCTCCTGGGTAAACGGAACCTCAAGATGGCTTGCAAGTGTAAGACCACCGGAACCGGTTATGACAGGGTGTACGCTTATTGCGCCAAGCTTATCCTTAGCCTTGACAAGAAGACCTGCAAGAGTCTCCTGAATGTTGGCGAAATGTCTTTCGTAATCTGAAAACAATATATTGTTAGCTTTATCAATAATTGCTACTTTGACTGTAGTGGAACCAATGTCAATTCCAAGTCTGTATTCGGATGTCATCATGAGAATACATCTCCTTTATCTATAAATAATAAGAAAGGTTACAAAACCCAAGTATGTTACATTATATTATAATTTTTTTCAAATATCAATAGCAACCGTCATTGACAAAATATTAAAAAAAAATTATACTAAAAATTGATTTGTTTATAAAAATATGTCCAAAACAATAGATATCAGGCTATTGGGAATAGAGGTAGTCCGTATGTATAAGATATTTTTAAGTTCGGAGCATCACGGAACGGTGCGAAGAAATGAGATAGAGCCGGGATGCTGGATTGCCATGACGGCGCCGAGTGCTGATGAGCTGCAGACGGTTGCGTCAGAGTGCAGCATCCAGCTTGAAGACCTTAGGGCGGCACTTGATGACGAGGAGCGCTCACGTATACAGGTCGAGGATGATTATACACTTATAGTTGTTGATATTCCTGTCATTGAAGAGAGAAACGGCAAGGACTGGTACGGAACAATACCTCTTGGTATTGCTGTAACGGACAGCCAGATAATAACCATCTGCCTTGAAGATACCCCTGTTCTTAACAACTTTATGGATGGAAGGGTGAGGGAATTCTATACCTACAAGAAGACAAGATTCATCCTTCAGATTCTGTACAGAAATGCAACGCTTTTCCTCAATTATCTCAGAAATATAGATAAAAGAAGCGAACTGCTTGAGAAGAAGCTTCGTGAAGACCAGAAGAATAAGGAGCTGTTAGAGCTTCAGGAACTGGAAAAGTCACTCGTGTATTTCACAACGTCCCTCAAGGGCAATGAGCTTGTGCTTGAGAAGCTTTTCCGGATAGATAAGATTAAGAAATATCCTGAGGATGAAGACCTGCTTGAGGATGTCATTGTCGAGAACAAGCAGGCGATTGAGATGGCCAGTATATACAGCGGCATTTTAAGCGGAAGCATGGATGCTTTTGCTTCAATTATTTCCAATAACCTGAATCAGTCGATGAAGTTTCTTGCCACAGTTACGATAGTACTTTCTATCCCGACTATGGTGGCGAGCTTTTACGGAATGAATGTGTCTACATCAGGAATGCCGTTTGCAGACAGCCCGTTTGGCTTCCTGATAGTCATAGGATTTTCCATAATCCTGTCATTTATTGTGTCGATTATCTTCTGGAAGAAGGATTTGTTTTAGAAGCTGATGGCTGTCAGGCTTATGTTTCGGGATTGTAGGGATGCCTGTTTGAATATGAGGGAAAAATAATTATTGAGAAAAGGAAAGAGAAAGAGTGAATAATTTTTTAGCAAAACTTGAAAAGAAATATGGAAGATATGCGATAAAGAATCTTATTATTTATGTGCTGGCAGCTTATGGAATCGGCTATGTGCTTTTGCTTACGGCTCCGGCTGCATACAGCTATCTGGAGCTTAATCCCGCACTTGTTATGAAGGGGCAGGTGTGGAGACTTATAACGTGGGTATGTACGGTTCCCGAGAGCTTTTCCTTCTTTATATTGTTTATGTTTATGTTCCAGTATTTTATAGGTTCTTCGCTTGAGAAATATTGGGGAAGCTTCCGCTATAACTGCTATGTCTTTTCCGGTATATTTTTTATGACAATCAGTACAATGATAGTCTACTGGATTACAGGAATCAGCATGAGCCCGAGCACATACTATATCAATATGGCATCTTTTCTTGCATTTGCAGTATGCTTTCCTGATGTCCAGGTGTACTTTATGATGGTTATTCCTATTAAGATTAAGTGGCTTGCGATTATAGATGTGATTTATATGGGTTATGAATTTATTGCTGTCGGAAAATACAAGAGCCTTTACTCCGCTGCCTATGGTGCGGCTGGAGTCCAGTATGCGTCACAGCTTATATGGGCTACGAGAGTGAGCATCATTGTATCCGTGCTTAATTTTATTCTGTTCTATTTCGGAACAAGAAATATGAAAAGATTCGCCCCTAAGGAAATGCACCGCAGGTATGTCTACAAGAAAAACGTCAAGGCAGCGGCAGCTCCTAACGGAACTAAGCATAAGTGTGCTATCTGCGGAAGAACTGAGAAGGATGGGGATAATCTTGTCTTCCGTTACTGCTCTAAGTGTAATGGTAACTATGAATTCTGTCAGGAGCATCTGTACACGCACAAGCATTTTGAGTAATTCAATAAGGAAGCGGAATTGATATGAAAAAGGCATTGATTATAGGTGCGGGTGGTTTTGTCGGGAGTTATCTGGCTGGCTGCCTGCAAAATGAATTTGGCATGGAAGTATATGCAACCAAGCTTCCCGGTACACAGACACAGGATGAATTGCTGTTTCTTGGGGAGAGGATTTATGAACTTGATATTCTGAATAAGAATGACATAGTTGAACTGCTGTTCGCGGTCAGACCGGACTATATATATCATCTGGCTGCACAGAGCTCGGTGAGTGTGGCGTGGAAGGAGCCTGCGCTCACTATAGATGTGAATATCAAGGGAAGTGTGAATCTGATGGATGCAGTCAGGGAGCTGTACTATAAGCCGCGGGTGCTTTTGATTGGCTCCGGCGAGGAATACGGACATATTCTGGAGGATGAGACACCGATAAGCGAGGCTACCATGCTGCGTCCGGGAAATATATATGCTGCCACGAAGGTGTGCCAGAATATGATTGGAACTATATACTCTAAGGCTTATGATATGGAGATTATGCTTGTGAGGGCATTCAATCATGTCGGTCCCGGACAGTCACCGATATTTGTGGTGTCGGATTTCTGCAAGCAGGTTGCGGAGATTGAGAACGGATTAAGGGAGCCGGTTATGTATGTGGGAAATCTTGCGGCGCGGAGAGATTTTACGGATGTAAGGGATGTTGCGAGAGCTTATGGACTGCTTTCGCTTAAAGGCAGGGCAGGTGAGACTTACAATGTCGGCAGTGGAAATGCTATAGAGATAAGAGCAATGCTTGACATGATAATAGGAATGTCGAGCGCTGATATAGAAGTAAAGGTTGACCAGAATAAGATAAGACCGGTTGATGTCCCGGTTATAGAGGCGGATATCACCAAGATAAATGAACAGACGGGATGGAAGCCGGATATTCCATTGAATCAGACCATAAGGGAAATACTTGATTACTGGCGTGAGAGGACAGGAGGTGAAAAGCTTGAGTGAGGAAGCATTATTTGATACCAATGAGATGACAAGTTCAAAAAGATACCTTCACACTCCGAGTGAATTTGCAAGAAAGAAGCTTATATATGTACAGGAGACCGGAAAGCTTAAAAGCATCAAGCCTCATGTAAGCAGCAGAAGCAACCTGGAATCCTATCTTTTTATGGTTGTTATGTCAGGAAACGGAAGAGTGTCATTTGATGGGAAGGATTACAGTGTAAAGGCCGGGGACTGTGCTTTTATTGACTGCCGCAGAAGCTATGAGCATTGCAGCGGAGATGATTCACAGTGGGAGCTTATGTGGGTTCACATGGATGGGGCACTGCTTAGGGATTATTATGGAATATTCCTTGAAAAAAATGGAGGTTCGCCTGTCTTTAAGGCAGCAGATATAAAGAAATACAGTGGCATTATTGATGAGGTTATGTCTAATCAGGATGAGAAGGACATTACAAGTGAGTATGTAAGCCATAATCTGCTCACTAATCTTGTCACAACCATGCTTGTTGAGATTATCAACGAGGACAATAAGAAGCTCAATCCGGATATACTCAACAGTATCCGCGAATCTGTAAATGCCAGGTTCAAGGAGGAGGATCTGCTTGAGAGCGTGTGCGGTGAATACGGCATGGATGAGATAGCCATAAACAGGCAGTTCAAGGACAAGTACGGAATTGACCTGTGCGACTATATTCTCAACAGAAGATTTAACTGTGCCAAGGAGCTTTTAAGATTTTCGGTAAAGCCGGTGAAGGAGATAGTGGTTGAATCAGGTATAATGAACACGGATTTGTTCAGACACCTTTTTATTGAAAATGAGGGCATGACTGCCGAGGAATATAGGAAAAAGTGGGCACAGTGGAACAGAGGATAAAAAAGTGCTTGCATTCTATAGAATAGTGTGATATAGTATTAACTGATTTATGATACATGTTGACTGGCAAGAGTGGGTGTGAACCCACTCTTTCGTTTTACTTTAGGGTTTTCTATTTTATGGGAAGCCCCAGGTGGATGTGTTTTAA
>OGKZ01001135.1_pt1 | contig 20098 bp, 17 predicted proteins | sample 1572571 | NCBI WGS metagenome assembly OGKZ01 (sample SAMEA2581906, study PRJEB24529) | metagenome | biome: Human gut stool | place: China | collected 2011 | reverse complement strand
AACGCATTATACAAAGATAGTAAATCCTTAGGATTTTTAAAGATAAACCGAAACAAGACGTCTTTATGGTTCCGGTTTAGTAATGGTTCATTGATCAATAGGCAGACCTCCTTATATATTTATTATTGCATTAATATATTATTACATGTCATACGCTTTGTCAATACTTTTATGATATTTTTTATATCAATTATGTTATAAGAGTGAAAGTCTGAGAACATCTCACCAATATTCCCAGACTTTCACATTACACTTCTTATTTATGACCTTCAATACATATCCAGTTATCATCTTCCTTTATATGCACTTTAACATCTATAAATCCCGCATTTTCAAATAATTTTTTATATTCGTCAGGTGTTGGATTATACAGATTAAATTTTTTTATATTTTCCAAAATCTGCACATCTAATCCATCTTTGCCATAAATATCAGCCACAAGCAAAAAAGTTCCATCTGTTTTCAGAACTCTGTACACCTCTTTTAAATTTTCCTGCGGATGTGGCCAGAAATAAAAACTTTCAACCGTAATTATTTTATCAAATGAATTATCCAAAAATGGAAGGCACTCAACAGACGCTTCAATTATGTCTGTTTTTCCGCTTTTTACAGAATCATAATTAGTTTCCTTTGACATTTCAACCGATGTAGACGAATAATCAACACCAGTTAAATGACCTGACACGACACTGTCACTCATTCTTTTTAATGTGGCACCTCCGCCACAGCCAATGTCAAGTATTATGTCACTTTCATTTATATTCCAATGTTCCAACGCCCAGCCCGTGACTGCATAATGACTCTCATTCATGCGTTCCAGCATTTTTTGACCGTCATCACCTGTTGGCTTTCTCGGATTTCCAGAGTCTGTAATCTGTTGCTGTGTGCGAATTTCAGAATTAATATCTATGTTACTCATATATTTGTCACCTCAAAATATTTTTTCATATTATAACACATTAAAAAATCATGACCACCAGCTCAGCTGGTGGTTTACTCTGCGGCTACAAGCCTGTGGTACTAGCCGGCTCTAAAGAGCCATTGAAGATTTGCCATGTACATAGCTACCACTGGCAAGCCCTAAAGGGCTTTAGATTATGCCTTATTTACCGGCTCACCAGTAAACGGGTCGATGTATTCCTTCAGTGACATCTGATCATATTTCAAATCTTCCTGCATCTAATTTTTTACATACTCTTCAATTTTCTTTGCATTCTTACCTACTGTGTCGACATAATATCCTCTGCACCGGAAATGTCTATTGCTATACTTATACTTCAAATTTGCATGTCTATCGAATATCATCAAAGAACTCTTTCTTTTCAAATATCCCATTATTTCCGATACACTGTACTTCGGTGGTATACCCACAAACATATGAACATAATCTGGCATACACTCTGCTGCTATTATTTCTACACCTTTTCTTTTACATAATTCACTCAATATGTGACCTATATCTGCTCTTATTTGCTTGTATATAACCTTTCTTCTGAACTTTAGTGCAAATACTATGTGATATTTGCATGTCCATTATGTACAAGTCCTTTTCCTTCTATATACTATTTTTCTACGCAATAACTTTTTTCATCCATTTACCACTGAAATATCTTGTAGTAAATATAATTCCTCTGATTGTCCAATCAGCAAACATTCCGTACCATACCGCCATCGGTCCCATGTTAAAAATCCTTACAAGAGCAATACACAATGCAACACGGCAGCCCCACATAGTGATAATCGACGTTATCATTGAAAACTTCACGTCGCCTGCCGCTCTCATTCCGTATGCCGGAACAAACGAAAGTACCCATACGAGCGGTTTTGCTATTGTAATTGCACCAACCATTTCTATACACATTTTTGCACTCTCAGGTTCCATGCCGCCAAGCATCGTAATAGGCTTTACAAGTGCAAAAACAAGAAGACATGATACTATAATTCCAACCTCTGCAATTCCTGCAAGTTTTACGATATAATACTTTGCCTCTTCCTTCCGTCCGGCACCCATACACTGCCCGACCACAGTCATAAGACACATTCCTACTCCGATACCGAAAATACCATTGACATTTTCAAGAATATTCGTCATAGCCTGTGCTGCTATAGCTGCAGTTCCCATCGTAGAAACTGTTGACTGTATCGCAAGCTTACCGAACTGAAACATGCTGTTTTCAATTCCCGACGGAACACCAATCGCAAGAATTGATGCAATAAGTTTAAAATCTGGTCTGATTGTATAATACTGTGAAACCACAATCTCAAGTTTAGGCTTGGAAAGTGCAATGAAAATAACAACCATACAGAAAATTCTTGATACAAGTGTTGAAATCGCAGCTCCTGCAACACCCATATTAAGCCCAAACATAAGTATTGCATTACCGGTTACATTAATCAGATTGGAAATAATTGAGACAACCATCGGATATCTCGAATTACCGCATGACCTGAAAATCGCCGAACCGGCACTAAACAAAGCAAGAAACGGATAACTCAGTGCTGTATACAAGAAATATGTAACTGCATTATCCATAACATCCTGCTCTACTTTACCAAATATAAAACTAAGAATCGGTCTTCTAAACAAAAGTCCTATAATTGTTATGACAATTGCTATAACCGCAACTGTAAGAACAACTTGTCTTGCTGCCTTATTTGCCCCTTTTTTGTCCTTCATACCTATATAATGCGAACAGATAATTGCCGCACCTGTCGCCATTGCCGAAAACAACTGAACAATAAGATTATTTACCGAATCGACAAGTGACACCCCTGATATTGCCTGACTCCCCAGATTGCTTACCATCATAGTATCAACCATTCCCATAAAAGAATTGAGCAGCTGCTCAATTACTATTGGTATAAGCAATGCAAATAAAACCTTGTTGTTAAACATAAGGTCATTTTTGTCTATATTAAATAACTTTTTCTTACTCATATATAATTCCCGATATGTATTATTTTATAAATCTTCTCTTACAAAATTTGTTCTGTTGCCAGACTCTGTATCTGGAAGTTCAATACCGGCATTTTTTCCTGCCTCGAAACATTTCATCATCCATGCAAGATTCTTTGCAAGATTACGCATTGTCTGCATTCCCTCGGCATCTTTTACCACTTCGCCCGGAGTGCGTCCGTGTGCAATATTCCAATATGTAGAACCTGCAACAGGCATCTGTGAAATACCAAAATATTTATTCATTACATCAAATGAAGCTGATGTTCCGCCACGTCTTGCAACAGCAACAGATGCACCCGGCTTAAACTTAAATGCTCCGGAACCACTGTAAAACGCTCTGTCAAGAAATGACAATACACGTCCACTTGGATGTGCATAATATACGGGGGTACCAAAAACAAATCCGTCTGCTGTTCTTGCTTTTTCAACAAATTCATTTACAGCATCATCCGTATATACACACTTACCACTTGCACATCCGCCACAGCCTATACAATCTCTTACAGGCTCACTTCCTGTCTGGAAAATCTCATAATCTATTCCTTCTTTTTCAAGCTGCTTTCCAATTTCAAGAAGAGCATTGTAAGTATTGCCTTCTTTCTTACAGCTGCCGTTTAACATTAAAACTTTCATAATATATCTCCATTTCTTATAGATATTACATTGAATCTTATATCAAATAAATATTGCCCTGTATTTTATATCACAAAATCACGTTTTGTAAAACATTTTATTTTCCAAAATAAGCGGCAACTTTTTTAAGATTATTAATAATCGGAAGATGCTGTGGACAGACACGCTCACATTGACCGCATGCAATACAATCGCTCGCTTTTCCAAAATTATTAGTAAGCCTGTCATAATATTCACCCTGCGGTGTCCATCCCTTTCCCTCTGCTTCCTGCTTGTCAGCATTATAAAGGGAAAAATACTTTGGAATAGCAATATGCTTAGGACAGCCGTCCGTGCAGTATGAACATCCTGTACAAGGAATTTCAATACTCTCATTAATTGTCTTAACAGCATCCTTCACTATTTTTTGTTCCTCATCATTAAGAGGTTTGAAATCCTGCATATATCCTGTATTGTCAAGAAGCTGCTCCATATTGCTCATTCCACTAAGAACCATCTTCACATTCGGAAGGCTTGCAACAAACCTTATAGCCCATGAAGGTATTGACATTTCTTTATTATATGCTTTGAATGCCTCTTCAACTTTCTTTGGAACATTAGCAAGCGTTCCGCCCTTTACAGGCTCCATAACTATAACAGGCTTGCCATGCTTTGTCGCAACTTCATAACATTTTCTTGACTGAATTGCCTCACTGTCCCAATCAAGATAATTAATCTGAAGCTGGACAAATTCCATCTCTGGATGCTCTGTAAGTACCTTATCAAGCAATTCTGCATTATCATGGAACGAAAATCCCATATGTTTTACAAGTCCCTGTTTCTTCTTATCAGCAAGCCAGTTAAAACAGTCAAGCTTCTTGTATACCTCATAATGGTCAACACCGACATCATGAAGAAGATAATAATCAAAATATGTAACGCCTGTTTTTTCTCTCTGTTCGTTGAAAACCTTATCTCTGTCCTCAAGTGTCTTTATAAAGCCAGCATGCAGTTTTGTTGCAAGCGTATAGCTTTCTCTCGGATGACGTGATACAAGAGCCTCCTTAGCTGCATTCTCACTTTTAAATCCGCAGTACATCCACGCTGTATCAAAATATGTAAATCCTTTTTCCAAAAATGTATCAACCATTTTCTTTGTAAGTTCAATATCAATACTGCTTCCATCATTCGGATTAAGAAGCGGCAGTCTCATAAGTCCAAAGCCAAGTTTTTTTTCACTTGTAAATACATTTTCCATAAAATCACCATTTTCACCTTTCATAATCTTTATTTATTTTACTCCGTATTTACACTCTTGGCAAATATTTATATACTATCATTTAAAATACCTTATAGCTATATTACTTACTGTGCATCCATTCCACACGTCAAATAATAATTGCAGTAAACCGCTTGCAATGATAGAATAATAAAATCAATTAAAATATTTTAAGAGGAAATTTATAATGAAATTTGTAATACAACGCGTAAATAATGCAGATGTAACTGTTGATAATAAAATTGTCGGTTCAATAGGGAAAGGTTTTCTTATTCTTTTTGGTGCATGTGAGACCGATACAGCTGACATGCTCCCAAAATTTGTTGACAAAATAGTAAAGTTACGAATTTTTGCAGATGAAAATGGTAAAACCAATCTTTCAATCACTGATGTTGGCGGAGAACTGCTCATCGTAAGCCAGTTCACATTATATGCCGACTGCCGCAAAGGAAACCGCCCAAGCTTTGTACATGCCGGTTCACCTGACGCAGCCAACGAATTGTATGAAAAATTTATTGAATTATGCCGCGAACGCATACCAAAAGTTGAAACAGGCATTTTCGGTGCTGATATGAAAGTACGCCTTGAAAACGACGGTCCTTTTACAATCGTCCTTGACAGCAGGGATTTTACGTAAGTGCTGTGGCTGCAATGGATTTTTTGACTGTCGTTCTCAAGAACCTGCGGTTTTAAAGATTTCAGATGTTAATTTGTAAAACCGCTCTTTTTGCGACAGACTTACATCAGTCCGGTTTTTATGCCTCTTTCCTTAAAGAAACGCACCGCCTCACCACAGAATCCTTATTTTATCCAATAGTGTAATTCCTGTATCTAACGAATCACTAACTTCCACAGAATCGCCCAACCATTCCCCAGGCTGCATTGTTCTTCCACCCCCTAATAAAACAGGCAGAGGATCTATATTATCAATTACGCTGTCATCCAATGTAATAATCTATTTATTTTGTTTTAACCTGTGTCTCGCCATCAAATATCATATTCCAGCTCATACGGATATCATACATCAACCGTGTAAGTGCTATACTATCTTTAGCTGTATATACATCACTACTGCAATACCCAAGTTTTACACATCTGCTTGCTTCCCTGATTTCATATTCAAAGCCATTTATATCAACCGGACAATCTATTGTTTCTGGTTCTTTTCCTTCCACCTCAAGTATCATAGTCTCAGCGTGTTGAAAATCCGGCAAAAATATGCTTCCCTTTGTTCCCTCAATTCTGGCATTACGTTTCAATTCCTGTCCTATTATCTGAACTGATTCAGCAGTTATGCCATCGCTGTATTTAAATTTCAAACAGCTATAATCATCAGTTCCATACTCATTGAGATTCACTTTCAGAGTTTCAACTTTTTGCGGATCCTGTCCGCATATAATACGCAAAAATCCCAGATTGTATATTCCAATATCTAACAGAGCACCTCCACCAAGACCCGAATTAAATTTACGGTCTTTTCTAGCACCTGTTGCAACAAACCCATACTGGCATGAAATATGTTTTATTTCGCCTATTGTTCCTTGTTGTATGATACTGTGCAAACGAGCATACAATGGAAGAAACCATATCCATAATCCCTCCATAATAAATAGATGCCTATCCCTTGCCATACTATACAGCTCCTGTGCCTGTTCCTCATTTATTGTAAACGGCTTTTCACACAATACATGCTTGCCATGCTCAAGACATAACCTGCAATTCTCATAATGTAAAGTATTTGGTGTCGCAACATAAACAGCCTCAACATCCTGATCTTTAACTAGTGCTTCATACGATTCATAATATCTTGGAATATCATGCTCCATAGCAAATGTTTTTGCACTTTCAATGTGACGTGAACCGACTGCTATCAGCTGTTCATTTTCTTTACCCATCTGATTTATGGTTGATGCAAATTTTTTTGCAATATTACCTGTAGCCAAAATTCCCCACTTCATCCTATCTCTCCTATCGATTCTATAAATTCGTTTATTTTCTGTTATTGATTTGCTATTGAATTATTAACAATTAGCTGGCCAATTTATATCAGCAATAATACCTTATAAACATTTAATGCAAACTACTGTTAATATTTAATATTATAACATATTTATATGTAATATATATCTGATTCTAACACATTTTTCCATACCCACAATGCAACACAAAAATCCCGCGGCAGTTTATCGTATAACTAACTGCCACGGGATTATTAATTTCTGTTTATCACAGAAGTCTCATTATCAATTTATATTATTTTCAATTCCATCTGGTTATGTAATATCCCTGTAAATCCTCACGCATAATCTTTCTACCCCAGCTAATCATACACGTTTCATAATCAGCATTACATTCAGCTACAATTACATAATCATCTGTTTTTTCGAGTATAAATACCGTATGTGAATCACCCTGAATCCTTGCCTGGTCTCCAACTCTGAGACTACCGTAATTATAAAATCGCTTAGCCGCTGCATCACTTCCAAAAATATAATCACTCAGATAACTTGCAAATCCCCAGCACTGCGTACTTGTATCCTTATACACGTATGCGTCGTCAGACATCCCATTATATAGATTGCAATATGCTTCTCCATTTTCTGTATGATTGCACGGAATATCTGTTACCATAAGGTAATCTGTTCCGTCTGATTCAACGTCCATATGATTCCAATATTTACCCGAAGGAAACATCTGCTTTAACTCTTCCACTTTATCGTTAAATGAATCCAGCCATCCGGAAGGATATTGATAATCTGAGGCTTCTTCAGATTCGGACACTGTCTCTACTTCTGTTTCTACTCCAGATTCTGACGCACTATCATCCATGTTAAACCCAATATATTCAGCTGCAAATTTTTCTCCAAGTTCATCCTGTGTCTTCATTTCAATTGAACTTTTGATTTCTGAAGTTTTAATATTTTTTCCCATTCTTATAACCATTACTAACATAAGACCAAGAAAAAAGATAACAGCCACATATTGTTTTTTTATAATTGTTTCTTTGATATTTTTCATATCTATCACCTCTGTCTTTTAACCTCTCCGATTGATATAAAATCTTTTGCTATTTCTTTCTATATCTTTATACGAAGCTTAGTTAAAATCAGTTTCAATTTTTTAAAAATTTGTTATTTTATTAAAAAATCATCCGGTAATCAATATGAACAACCTTAAATATCTATAAATTATGCATTAACTCCTGCAAGAATCTCTTCTAACGCATTTTGACTGCTCGTATGGCATCTTATAACATTTGCATTACATCTTTCAGCCTCTGCCAATGCACATTTTACCATTTTATGGCATACAGTATTTGTAAATAAAACTATCAAGTCAGGACTTCCAATCTGGTCTTTCAGATTTCCTTTCATTCTTGTAAATACTTTTGCCTTACAGTTGTGTTTTTTACATATGTTCACATACTGTCTTTCCATTCTTTCATTTCCACCAATAATACAAATTGACATATAAAACTCCTTTCGTGCTTTTTCTATTCTGCCGCAAGTTCATTTCCAAGCTTTTTACATGCATTTACTGCTTCATCATCAGGTGCTTCTACACAAATAACGCCTTCACCACCGACAATAACAGCACCTGCATTTTCAAATCTTGATGCCCAGTCTCTCATCCACTGCCCATCACCCCAGCCATAAGAGCCAAACAAGCCTATTTTTTTACCTGATACAGAACCTTCAAGTTCTGCAACAAATGGCTCCATTTCTGTCTCTTCAAGCTCTTCAGCCCCCATTGCCGGGCATCCGAGTGCAAATACTGTTTCGTCATTCAAATCTGCTGCTGTTACTGCTGATACTTCAAGAACTGCTGCTTCTTTTCCTGCCTCCTTAATTCCTTCAGCAACTGCATTTGCCATTGACATTGTGTTTCCTGACTGTGACCAGTAAATAACTTTAATTTCGCTCATTTCTTACCTCTTTCCCACTATTATAGTGCAATATTTTCAAGATTTTTTATGCTTACTCCCTGAGCAAGAAACCATATAATCTGCTCTTTTGCTTTCTCAAATCTTTCAAAAAGCGATGATTTTGCCGCAACATCCTCATACACTTTCCAATATCCTGTATAAAGACTGTTCTCACCATTGTTTTTTAGATATCCCTCTACATCCTCAACCGGGTACCCTAGAAATAAGCCCATTTCATGTGGAAAATATTTCTTCGTCTGCATGTAGCAGCAATATCTGTCTGCAAATGTGTCTATAAGTCCTGAAATATCTTCTTCGTCTACGATATTCTTTTCATATCCGCTATTTTTCAGAATATTTTTCACACGTATATCAGAAAAATAATTTTCAAGAATATCTTTTTTATACAGAAGCATTGTCAACTTTTCTTTGCCTCTGAACAGAATCTTCCATGAAATATGCATCTCATTCATCAGGCTGATAAGATAATCTGCCTGTTCATTATTTACATTAAATAGATTGGAAAATCTTAAACCACTTATCAGAGGTGCACATTGTAAAGCAATCTGAACTTCAAGATTATCAAGATTCATCTGTTTAACGATTTCAAATATTTCCTGACTCATTCCAGCCTCCTTATAAGATTTTTATTTGATTTAGTTTAATCTTATAAAAGTTAGACTTAACTAACTACAGCTATATTATTATATTTAAATATTGACGTCAAGTGCTTTATTGATACATTTTTTCATTATGATTATTCTATCCTGGCAAATAAAAAACACATATACAATGATTTCCGATAACGATAATCATTACACATGTGTCTTTCAATTTATTATTTTATTTTATATTTTGATTCTCTGAAATAGAATTAATTATTTCGCGTATTTTTCTTTTAAAGCTTTAAATGCCTTAAATGAACGCTTAATCATGTCTTCGTCGACACAATAAGATATTCTTACATATCCCGGGCATCCAAAATCTGTTGCCGCAACAAGAAGTAAATCCTCCTCTTTTGCTTTTTCACAGAAGTTCTCAGCATCAGATTCTAATGCTTTTACAAACATATAAAATGCTCCGTCCGGTTTGAAACATTCATATCCAAGCTCTGTCAATCCATCATATAATAAGTCTCTGTTCTTTTTATACAAATTAACATCACCTGTCTGACCTACGCATTTTGCAATAACCTTCTGAAAAAGACTAGGTGCACAAACATATCCTAAGGCTCTTCCTGCTCCACAAACTGCTGCATATAGCTTCTTACTTTCATATGCTTCATCAGGAACAAGAATGAATCCAATTCTTTCTCCAGGAAGAGAAAGCGATTTACTGTAAGAATAACATACAATTGTATCGTTATAATACTTTGTAACATATGGAACTTCAACTCCATCATAAACAATCTCACGATATGGTTCATCCGTGATAATAAAAATATGAGTTCCATATTCTTCTGACTTCTTGCTAAGAAAATCTGCAAGTTTCTTGATTGTCTGCTCTGAATACACGGCTCCTGACGGATTATTTGGTGAGTTAATAATAACCGCCTTCGTATTCTTATTTACTAATTTTTCAAATTCGTCAAAATTAATCTGGAAATTTTTTGTATCAGGTGCTACAACATTAAACTTTGCTCCTGCCGCAGTAACAAATACTCTGTATTCCGGGAAAAATGGTGCTATTGCAATAATCTCGTCATCTGGTGATGATGTAAGTGCCTTAAATGCTATTGAAAGTGATGCTGCTGCACCCATAGTCATATAAAGATTATCCGCCTTAAAATTTGTCTCATATGTATTATTAAGATAATCTGCTATTGCCTGTCTTGTCTCCAGATCTCCCTGTGCTGATGTATATCCATGAAGGGAGATAGAATCAAGACTCTGTGTCAATTCCCTTATTGTCTCATTAACACAGTCAGGTGCCGGAACTGTCGGATTTCCAAGACTGAAATCATATACATTCTCAGCTCCTACAATAGCTGCTCTTTTCTTTCCATATTCAAATAATTCTCTGATTGCAGAACGTTTACTGCCTAATTCATACATGCTTTCTGATACAAACATAAAATCCTCCTTAATTTTACAAAACAAAAATCCCGCAGTCAAATCACATCCCGGAATAAAACGTTTCGTATCTGTCTCACAACTTATCTTATTTTATAACCATTTTCTGTAAAGGTCAATTCTTCTGTTTTTAAGTTCAGGATTAACCTGCCTGCAGGTATTCGTGTAGGATTTGTCAATCTGTGTCACAAAATATCCTTCTTTGTCAGAAATGCCTCCGATAATAATTCCTTTTGCATCTATTGCCATACTTCTTCCAAAAAATCCTTTACCATCCGGTCTGTCGCCAATCTGGTTAACTCCAACAACCGGCGTTACATTCATTATTGATGAAGATTTCAATATAATCTCCCATTGATCAGAATTTGGCTTATAGAATGCTGCCGGAACACAAAACAAATCAGCTCCTCTTAATGACAAAGCTCTTGAAATCTCTGGAAATCTTGTATCATAACATATCCATACTCCAACTTTTCCAATATCAAGACTAAATATTCCAAGTCTATCACCTGAACTAAATTCATCAGATTCTTTTACATTAAAAGCATCAAACAAATGAATTTTTTCATAATTGCCAACAATTTCACCATTTCTATTTATTACATAACAGATATTGGTTGGTTTTTCTGCTTCAATTTTTCCATTATCACTCACATAGTCACTTGAAAACCGGGCAAATGAGCCACCTATAACATTAACCTTATAATTTTTTGCAACAGATTTAAGCCAATTGACAAAAAAACTCTCATTATACTTATTATATTTTGATGAACCGCATTGAGGTTTAACAAATTGTTCTGGCAGAACAATTAAATCAATATCAGAATTATACTTAAAAGCCTCTACAATATATTTTTCTGCATTTTTCAATGTACTCTCATTACCACCATTACAATCAAGTTGTATTCCACACACTGTGATAATTTCACCATGCATAACATTCACACTCCCTATCAGTTTTATAATATTCTACACCCGTAAATGCCACAATAGCAATACCTTAAATATACTAATATATAATTTAAAATATTGTTACACGTGAAACTCAAACATGTGTTTTTATGTTTCATATTAAATAATTTTTATAATAACATATTATATATTTTTATAGTTCTATCTATCATTATCATATAGTGTATTTTGAACTCAGTTCACTTCCTAATATTTTGATTTTTCTTTAAATTTACTTATATCTTTTTAAATTGTATTATAAAGATTTTTTAACATAAACAACTGAAGTGAACTGAGTTCCATTTTAATATCCTATATTTTATCTTGCAAATTCTATTATTTCTTAATTTGCATTATTTTGTGATTTACATTTTCTTGTGAACTATATTACTATATTACACTATTAATCACAATTAATTGTATCTTATTCATTATAATAAATAACTCCATGATATTGTTTTATTAATTATTACCCTGCCTCTGCTGAATTAATTTTAATTAAATTCATATATACATCTCCTATATTTCTCCGTTACATTAATGTAAAATTTTGTGAACTCAGTTCAAAATCACCTGAGTCAAATTCAAATTCGAGAATCTAGGCAATGAAATTCAGATACTGAAATTCAGATGCTAAAATTTAAATATAATAATTCAAATATAATAATTTATACAAATATTTATTATACAATAAATCATTTTTAAATATGGTCATAACTATAATATTATTGCATAATATAAAATATATGGCTTCTTATAAAAACAACTTCTTTTTACATTAAAATCACACAATATCACTTGATTTTAGGAGAATAGCATGTATAATAAGATTATAAATAATTTTTTGAACTCAGTTCCGAAAAAAGATAAAAAAGGAAGTACAAAAATGTCAGAAGTAATAAGTTTAATAAACGAAAAGGGTGGTGTTGGTAAGTCAACATCTGCAATCACTATTGCACAAATTCTTGCAATATCTGGTTACCAGGTGCTTCTTATTGACCTTGACCCACAGATGAACACAACTAAGATGTTTGGAAAAGATGAAGATAACAGCAATATTAATTACGAACATTTGTTCTGTGAAAAGCAGTTAAGAGAATCATCTGTACTGGAATTCGTCAGTGAAACAGATTACAAAAATATTTCAATATTGTCTGCCTCAAGAGAGCTCAACACTTTAATATACAAAATATATGATAAAAGCAAAGAAGTTAATGTTGAATTATATTTAAAACATAATTTAAGTTTCCTAAAAAAGAAATTTGACTACATAATTATAGATAACTCACCATTTAAATCATACCTTACAAGCTGTGCAATATGTGCAAGTGATAAGATAATAACTCCGATTTGCGTAGACAACTTCTCATATGATGGACTTATGTCTTTGCTCGATACAATAGAAACTCTTAATACAAAATATTCACTTTCAATCGAATTTGCCGGTATTTTTATGACAAGAGTTGCTGGCAGAACAACTTTATTTAAACAGATGTTTGAAAGTTATGAAAACATGTTTGGTGAAAGATTCCTTCCGGTCTCTATACGTAATTGTATTGCTGTAAGCGAATCTAACACAACATTTGAACCATTACTCACATATGACAAACGGTGTAGTGCTGCACAGGATTATATTGAACTTGTCAACTACCTCGGATTAATGGACAATAAACATTTTAGAGAACTTGCGAAATATCTGAAAGGAGAAAAGTAATGGCTAAGAAGAATTTTGCTGCCGGCATGACAAAAACAGGCGTTCTTAATAATATGGGTGGTGAAAAGCTCAAGGAAATGCAGGCAAAAACTGAATATAACTTTCAATACATTCCAAAAGAGAAGATAATTTCTAATCCAAAAAATGAAAAATACAGCCAGGACGGTATTGATGCTCTCATGGAAAGTATTTTAATTAACGGTCTACGCCACAATCTTTCAGTAATATATGATGCTGATAATGATAATTACCGTCTTGTTTCAGGAGAAAGACGTTATCATGCAATCTGCAAGATGACTGATAAAGAATATAATACATTATTCCCAACCGGAATACCATGCAAAATTGAAAAATCCAATATTTCAGAGATAGACGAAGAAATTATGCTTATTTCCGCCAATCATGATGTAAGAGAAACATCAATGGAGGTAAAACGTTGGGAAGTATCACGTTTAAAAGAGTTATATGAAGCCAAAAAATTAAAAGGTGAAATCAAAAATATTAATGCTGAAATAGCAAAACAACTTAATATTTCTGAGAGACAGGCAAGAAAGTACACAACAGCAGAAAAACTTATTCCTGAATTAAGTGAACTGCTTAACGCCAATGGAATCGATTTAAACCAAGCTGATAAATTTGGTCGTCTTGATGAAGATGCACAAAAAAGTATCCTTGAAATTCTCAAGAAAAATGGAAATATTGACAATGCTGAATACCAGTCAATAAAGAAAATTTCAGAAGAACGTTCAGAAGAAGCTAAAAAATACAAAAAAGAACTAGAAGAAGCGGCTAACCAGATTAAAGTTCAGGAAGAAACTGTAAAACACCTTGAGGAACGTATACAGCAGCTTGAAAAAAATCCTCTTCCAACAAAAACAAAAGAAGACCTTGAAGATGAAATAAAATATATTACTGAAGCCAAGAATAAAGCTGAACGTGAAAAGGCAAAATTAGAAACTAACATTGAAAAAATGAAACAACAGCAAAAAGAAAAAGAGCAGCGACAAACTCAGATTTCAGATGCTGAACTTAAAAGGATTAATTCAATAGCAAAGGCTGAACAGGCACTTGCCATGTTAGAAACTAATTTTGATATACTAAAAAACAATAAAAATATTATAAAAACAGACTATGACGTCAAGGTTAGATTGGAAATTTTAAAAAATCGTATGGATGATTTATTATCAAATATATGATTTATCTTCTAATTAATGTATATATCGTAAAACGCTGTATATTGCAATATTACAGCGTTTTTATGTTATATGAAGATTTTATCAAATAAGATAAAAAAATGTCATTTTAAGGAAATTAACGCATATTTTTTAAACCTACATTTTATTTTTACAATATATGTAGGTTTAAGTATTATCCAATATTTATTATAATAAGTATAAATGAAATGACTCATAAAAATATGGATGTAAATTATAAATTTAATATATATATACATATATAAAAAACAGATATTGATAACTAAGAAGGGCAGGAGAGCAGTAATTATGGGCATTACCTGCTTTTTTTAATGTTATTTTTTTTCTTATTACAAGTTGCTTTTTGTATATGTAATGTCGTTTATTTAAAATAATGTGTTTATTTTTTAAATTTTATGGCATTTTTTTTTCATATTTATGTTTTTTTTTATCTATATAAAGTTGAATTAATTCTTTTTAATGTTGAAAACTTTCCCAATTTTTCTATATATTTTACAATCAAGGTATAGCTGGTATCATAAATATATTCAAAGAGGAAGTAGTTAATATCAGAAAAAACAGATAATAAATAAAAAACGTACAATTTATTTTGTATGATAAAAAACAGACAATAAAAACAGAAAAATGTGCACAAAAATAAGGCTGTTGTGGTTAAGCAGCCGAAAAATTATCAGAACCTATAGAAGACGGTGAACCTGGTCCGGTAGAATTATTAATCATAGAAATTATAATTGTTCTTAAAAGACCTCCAAGATTTGTAATCTCACGTTCGTGTAATATGTAATTATTATAAACAGTTGACAATGCGGTAATTACATAATTATAAGAGTACTGCATTGCAAGCTGAGCAAGATCATCATATTCATAATCCTTTATTTTTATAAATTGGAAATGAATATCCTGTTTTTCATTTTGAGCTGAAAAGAAATCAAAGCTGTCATCAGGAAAAACATTACTGCTGTTGACTGAAATTACAGTCTGATTAAAATCAGCTATAAAATCTTTGAATAATGATATATACTGATTAAAACATTCATCTTTTCTTCGCCTGCAGTTAAAGTTGTCATTGATCTCAAAACGAATTACTTTGTCATTAACTGAAATGTCAAAAATATCTGATTTTTTACTTATAGCATCTTTGATAATACAAGGTCTGCAATAATCAGGAAGTACAAGCTTAATTTCTTTAAATGTTTTTGATACAGCTGTGAAAGGAGCTTTGATATTGAGATTGTCAATTTCAATTAATTCTCTTAGATGAATTCTTAATGTAAGCAGATTTCCAAGTTGAATAATCTGTTTCAATAAATCTAAAGACATGACAAAAAACCCCCTACCGCCTTTATTGGCAGGAAGATAATAACTTTCGTAATCATTAAGACATACGGTAATATTATATGTAGAACTTTTACAATATGAAATATAATTGTACCTGCTTAATATTTCGAGATTATTAAAAATTGTCTTTATGTCGCAGCCTAATTCTTTAGCCAGTTGTAATGAATTGACATTACAAATAACACCAAATTTATCTGGATGATAGAAATGGAGCAGTAACAGCAGTTTAATTGAATTGGATTTTAAGCGTGGCTTATAACCATAACGATTCTTTTCATTATGGTATATCTTTTTATATACGGTCTTTGTAGTAAGAACTTTATGTGGACAACTTTCACACATTACCTGAGCCGCTTTATATGTATCAGAATCTGTGTCAAAACTGTTTATAATATCACAGTATTTACAATTATGACATGTGTTATTATCATGGTCTATAACATTAATTGATTCTGATGCAGTCTCTGTATAATTTTTTTGTAAACCAAGAGATTGAATCAGCACGGCTTTGCCGATATTAGCAAATAAATCCACAGTTCTCACCACCTTTCTTGCATTATTTAACAATTTTTGAAGGAAAAAATCAAATCGGTATTTTTACTCGGTTTTTATCCACTTTTTGTTTTTTTTTGAATTTTTTTTTATATACATGTCTACATTTTTGAAACTTTGATGCGATTTACTCCAAATTTATCTACATAATTTCTATAATTTTTTTTATGTAGAGTCTTCTGGAGATTTTTGCATGATTTACTCTAAATTTATCTACATCAATAAGTTAATGTTTTCTATAAGTAGCATATTTTTGTAAAAAAACCAGTGTTTAAGCCAAAAATGTAGACATCAAAAATTTTTTTTACGAAAAAAAATGTAGAAAAAGGAGATTAATTATATATAAAATTAACATATAAAATGATTTATGACAAATATCGTCAATAAAAATTGCCTTTTTTACTCTAAAATTATCTACATATTATTTTTTTACTCCAAATTAGTCTACTTTTTGATATTTAAATATATATCTACGTAGAATTTTACTCCAAAATTATCTACATTTCTTTTACAACGTCAAACTGATAGCATATTTGCAATTGATAAAAAGATAATTAAAAATAAAATAAAATGATACAGAGCCAGTAAAAATGCCATATTTATAAATAAATGACATGTAAAAACAAAATAATAACGACAAATATAATTAAAAAAGAGCGTTAAAGTACATTGCATAAAAAAAGAGAGCATGTAATAAATACAATACTCTCTTTTTTTAGTGATATGTTAAGTGACTGTTTTGACAACGATATTTTAATCAAAATGTAGACAATACGCTTATTTAAGTTTATCAGAAACTGAAACAGCCTTAGTATTATCAAAATGTAAATCTTCGATTTCTGCCGGTGAAAGAGGAAGAAAATGAATTACAAAAACACCATTTTTTAATTCAAAACTTTCGATAGCAATTTTGTTATCTACAAATTCCTGAAGACTTTCTTGTATAAGCTGAAGATTTTTCTTCTTATTTTTTAGTTTGAAACGTACAATCTTCTGGAAATATGTATAACTGTATTCATTAGTCAGGCTTTCCTGATTAGCAATCTGTTCACGTTTTAATGCATAACAAATAATCTTGGAAAGATTGTTCTGCAGTACATCGTATGAAGATGAGGTTATTGAGATTAATTTTTTCTGGATTATAGCATTGCTTAATATTTCACCAAATTGTGCAATAGCATATGGCCGCTCGGCATCTTCCTTTATTGCAATATTATCAAAGAGGTTGAAATACATTTTGCTGCCTTCTTCTTCGTAAGAGAAGTTATATTCGACAAGCTTACGGCATGAATTGGAAATTTTGTTAAGTACATTTTTTCCGACATGATAATCAACAACCTCTTTGCCCAAAGTATTAAGATCGACAATAACAGATTTTTCTCTTGAAAATTCCTGCATATTAATGTTCGAGATAAAAGCATTAATAAGTTTTAAATCATTAGAATCCATTGACTTTGGAGGAGTAAGCTTACCTGTATTTACAGTAACTTCCAGAAGTTCCTGTCCATTTTCATCTGTAATAATTTCTTTAAGAAGATTATTTGATGCTGTGTCCATCATAAGTGTAAATGAAGATGGAGAGAAGAGTGGTCTGTTGAGAAGCTGCTCCGGGAACATTCTCATATATGAATCAATATTTCCTGCCAGGTCTGCCTCAATATATTTCCAGGCACTTATTATAAGGTCATTTTTTAATGAATTAAAAATTGAATTATTTGTAAAAGTTGATAGTCCCGGAAATTCGATCAGAAGGCTGTTCGAGTTATCTTTCCACTCGGTTGCTTTTGTTTTATATTGTGCAATAATTTCGTCAAGCTCCATATTTCCGAACATATTGACATATTGGTCAATAGGGAGTGAGCGTGCCATATTTATAATATGGGAGAGTGGATGTTTAGGGTCATCAATGCTTATTGTGTCAACATCATTAATGTATGACTTATACCATCTGGCACGTTTTTGCAGACGGGATTTTTTAATCTTGTTGACGATAGGAATCAAATCTTCACGGCTTGTTTTGCCTTCGAGATAGTCCATAAGTGTTTCGTCAATAAGTTCTGTGACACCAGCAGCAGAGAAGTGTAATAGATTTTTCTTTTTATTAAAGTAATCTATTATAACTGGGTCAATATGATTGGCGAGTTCTTCAATAAATCTACGAGAATACTGTTCCATAAAAAACTCCTTTATATAAGTAAAAATATAAAATGTCATAAGATTACACGAATTGAAAAGCAATAGAGTAATCCGTTGGTATTCATTAGGGTCAAGAAAGCTGGACTCTAACATTAATTAATATATCTTCTAAAATCTAAACCTACAAGCCAAATTATATAAAAATTAAATTATATTAATAAAGTTTGTATGTAGTGATAGAAGAGTAGTGGTTGCATTTTGAAATCATTTCTTAATTAATTTTGGGTTTTGTTTTCTTTATTGTTAAGTATAGTTGTGGGATGGATTTTTGTCAAGTATATTGACATATGCCGTCATATAATATAAAATTGGAGTATGTTAAAACACGATACTACTAATCTTCTATTTGATATTAAATGAGGTGATAATATATGATATCTGATGAATTTAATTCAAAAGTCTGGGTTTACTTTGAAACAAACCTAAAGCCAAGAACAAGAAAAGAATATTGGAAAATTGTCAACGATTTTGATAAAGAAGTCGGTCATGACCCTCTTACACTCACCAGCAAAGATGCTGCTAAATATTATAAATACCTGATTAATAAGATGGAGAACAACCGAATCAGTTATTCTACTGGCGTTATGAGATTATCTGTAATAAGGTCTGTATGCAACTTTATCGAATACTATACTACTAATCATGGTAATAAATATGTTAACTACTTTAAAGATTACTCAATCCCTGAACCAGATAAGCTTATTAATGAAGAAGATATTCCAAACAGCCTTGAAATAAATAATATATTAGAAACAATTAAGGAATACAATGATGATAAGGCATTTCTTATATTTTCGCTTGCTGTTAAATGTGCTCTGACCAACTCAGAAATATGCAAGCTTAATATGGAATATATTGCACTTGATAAGTCCAGTGATACTCTATGTATAAACTATCCACCTAACAGCCGCAATAACATAGCAAGAACAATTAAAGTTCCTGACGATGTTGCAAGGCTGCTTGATAAGTATATATACGATAATGATATTAAAGAAGGACCTATTTTTATAAACAGAAGAAAAACACGGATGAAACTGCGTGATTCTGAAAGACTCATCGAAAAATACTGCAAAATATGTCTTGAAAATAAAACTATCAGAAACAAATATACGCTGCAATCCTTAAGACACGCTGGTATGTCATATATGCTTGCAGGTGGGGCTCCCAAAGATGCTGTAGCTAATTATGCAGGAATAACTGGAAGATGGATGACACGATATGAACGGAAACTAGTTCTTCTCGGCTGTGATGATCGCCAAGAACAACTTCGCCGAGAACTCGCTTAT
>OGKZ01001111.1_pt1 | contig 20470 bp, 17 predicted proteins | sample 1572571 | NCBI WGS metagenome assembly OGKZ01 (sample SAMEA2581906, study PRJEB24529) | metagenome | biome: Human gut stool | place: China | collected 2011 | reverse complement strand
CATCGAGTCATGGATGACTCGTTGTTGCCGGTCACGTCACTCCGAGAAAATCTAATTCAGGCATACCTAGACTTTTCTTATTTTCGTACAACGGAACAAAAATTACTCCGGCTTTGCGCAAGATGCCACTCACAAGCCTACGATACACCATTTGGGGAGATGATTTATTTCATAAACAAACCAGCATTTGTCAGAAAGGCTATCAGATCGTTGTATTCACACCATTAACGGCAGCATGCTCGTCCTCATCCATTGGAATGACAAGGCATTTCTGACCGTCGATAACCTGAGAGTGGATCTGATCGACTTTTTCCGGTTTGACGCGCAGAATGACATCATAGGTTTTGACTGCCGGGACATCGTCCTCATCAGACTCTCCGACTGGAAGGGCACGTGTTTCTTCTAACTGTTGTTTCAGATTTTCAACCTGTTGTACCAGTTCTAATTTTTCTTTACGTTTTGCATTTGCTTCTACCAGTTTTGGATCTACCAGGTGTTCTGCAACAGGGACTTCTTCACCAAATACATTTTCATAAGTCTGCTCGATCACGGCAGCCTGTTCTTCCGTGACACCGCTCTCGGCGAGAACAGATGAGATCGTGCTTTTTGTAACAGGAACCGGTTCCGGTTCTGGTTCATCTTCTAAAGCGACCGGGATCAGGTCATTTAAGTTGTCCTGGATATCCATGAAAATGGCATCGCTTTCGTCATCATCTTCCCCGATGACTTCTTTTACAATGCTCTGGAACGTAAGTTTCTGTTCGGTAGCTGTAAATTTAGAGCCACAGCCAAGACCGGATTCCATAAATTCGGAGTGCGGTGTCTTGGTGTCTCTGGTGTAAAACATGACAGAGTGGATATCCGTGCTCCGGTCGGTAAAAGCAGGGAAAACAAATCCGGTGTCCGGAGCTCCAACGACCCAGTCGCGGATACGCGGTCCGATGCGGTTTTCATCCTCACGGTAGCCAAGTCCCGGTTTGGTCAGGTTGACCGGGCAGATCGCGCAGAGCAGATACTCGTAAACTTCCTCGGACTCGTCTAATTTATTATTATCAGAAGTTTTTGTCATAACGTCATAGGCATCATGGAATACAAGGATCAGATAATTTCCCACGTAGTCGTAGCTGTCGATGACGAGATCATAAAATGCATCCATCAGATCATCATTTTTTAAGGCACTCTCACGAAGTCCCATTAAAAACTGCTGTCTGCCGCCGGCAGCTTCCTCCGCGGTTGGAAATTCCAACTCTAAAAGGTTATTCCCGATCGTGCCGGACATTACTTTTTTGGCGATCTCTAAGTATTTGTAAAATTCTTCATCTTCCAGATTTAAAAATGTCTCTCCAAAGGAAGTTACCTTATTGTGGTCGGCATCCACGTAACAGCCGCACAGTCTTGTGAAAGTGCAGGCATCCTTTTTGAACCGTCGTTTTAATTCTAAAATATCTTTTTTGTTCATAAATATTATATCTCCGTTTCTGTGGGGATGCCATACAAAAGATAGCGCAGGCTGTTTCATGTCCCCGTAATCTGCAAGAGATATTATAACGATATTTTAAAACTGGTGCAAGGGGTTATGATTTCATGTCACGGACAACGGCGTGCTCCATTAACCAGTCACACCATACTGCATAGTATTTTCCGAGGGGATGCGCATTATCATTGCTGTACTGTGTGTCGAGATTGCCGTTTGCATCGTCAAAAAGTTCATTGATGTCCAGATAATAAATGGTCCGGTGATCGGCTAATGTCGCAATTTTTTGATTAAAGGCATTGATATTGGCATTATTGAATGTCTTATCCGAGTCTGAGCGCTGTGCAGTCACATGAAGATTTGCTTCCACATAAATGATCGCATCCGGCTGCATGGTTTGCAGAAAATTTACAAACGACGCATATTTTTCAAATGTCTGTGTGACATCGTAGCCAAGTTCATTAATGCCGAGCATCAGATATATTTTATGATAGGTATGGCTGGCTAAAAGATCAGAGATACTGACCTTTCCGATACCGTCCACCATAATTTTTTTGTTTTCCAGATCATAGATACTGAGACCCGAATCACAATAAAAGGTGGCATTGCCCAACGTACCATATTCTTTTAATCCGACGGTGCGGGAATCACCGATCATTAAAGCGTCATCGAAATAATCTGCATCAACAGTGGTCATTTCTGTCATCGGAACTTCTGTGTCCGGGATATCCTGCCGGTCTGTATTGTCAGATGGCGCACCGGAAGTGTCCGATGGTATCGTGGTGTCCTGTTTTTGTGTGGCGGAGACAGAAGACACGGACAAGGACGTATTTTTGGCCGCATTTATGTTTAACGTTACATATAAGTAAATGAGTGGAATCAAAAGGCAGCTTATCAAAAAGAAAAAATAAAACAATATGGCAGATATTTTTTTTCGCATAGTGTTCCTTCGTTAAAATCTGAAATATAAAAATGGGTCATTAGAGCCAACGTAAATACAGTAAACAGAAGACCAGAAAATTGCCAGATAGACAAAAATTTCTGGCACAGAGCCCCTGATTTTTTTTAAAAGGCGGACCGGAAGCCTTGTAGAAAAAAGGAAGCCGGCAGGGATGATAAAGCGGAAATCATTTAAATTTTTCCAGAAATCATTCACATAAATAATGGCATCATCGGCGGAAAAAAATGGAAATAATTTCCGGATGTAGACTTCGATACTGCCGGGATCACTGATTCCAAAAAGCATCCACGACAATGGGATCAGAACTGCCATATAAAGATGTCCGGCCAGCGCGTATCGGTCCGTCAATTTTTTTAACAGCAGTTTTTCTGTCAATACAATGACGAACAGGGAAAATCCCCACAGAATAAAATGAAATTCTGTGCCATGCCAGATTCCGGTAAGTATCCACACGACAAGCAGGTTGCGGATCCATTTGCAGGTACCTGTGCGGTTGCCGCCAAGTGGAATATAGATGTAGGTCTGAAACCATTGTCCCAGTGTAATATGCCAGCGACGCCAGAATTCTGTCATGCTTGTGGAGAGATAGGGGTGCATAAAGTTTATGGGAAGATTAAAACCAAGCATTCTGCCCAGACCTGCTGCCATCAGGGAATAACCATAAAAATCAAAGTAAATCTGGAAAGAATATGCATAGATTCCAAGCCATGCAAGCGGTGTGGAGATACTTTCATATCCGATCGTGCCAACATTTGCCCACAGACTGCCAAACTGATTCGCCAGAATCGCTTTTAAGCCAAGTCCCCGGATAAAAAGTTTCATACCCTCCGCCAGATTTTCGGGCAGAAAGCGTCTTGCGCTGTGAAGCTGCCTGCGCAGCATCTTATACGGGGTAATTGGTCCGGAAATTAATTTTGGGAACATGCTGATGTAAGTACCGAATGTCACAAAATCCCGTTCCGGTAAAATACGTCCGTAATAGATATCAAAAAGATATGCAGTCAGCTGGAACGTATAAAAACTGATTCCGAGCGGCAGAGATAAATGTCTGGAATATTTAAACAAAAACAACCATAAAAAATCGAAAAAAATAACTTTTGTCAAAAAGAGTTTCTTTTTTCTTGGATTGTGTATCTGATAAAGGCAGATTCCGAACACATAATTGAGATAGGTCAGAACCATTAACAGAAACAGTGCATATGGCTGTTTGATCACTCCGGCTGCATAAAACAGGATGCTCCCTGCAAAGAGCGTACTGTTTCTGAAAGCAGCAGGTGTGACATAATAAGCAAACAGAAATAATGGCAAAAAAATAAAAATAAAGTTGAGACTGCTAAATACCATGCCAGGATCCTTTACTGCATAGACATTTCTTATTTTAAAATATCGGCGATCACATCGTGCGGGATCGTAAATTCCACAACACCCATAGACATCGGACCGACATCGCCCTCGTTGAAGCTGATGACGAGATTTCCGTCAGCATTAATATAGAAGGAAGTGTCATCGTTAATGGAGGTAAAGTTCCATTCAGGAACTTCCGTATCATCCAGCCAGTAGGAGACATTTTCATCGGCATCCATCTGACCGCGCATCTGGGATTTGATGTTTTCACTGATCGGGGTGATATAGTCAGATCCCTCTTTAAAAAGATCTTTTAACGCAAGGCGTTCCCCGGTCTTTAAATCAATCGTGTAATAATAATCCATCTCATAACCGCTGCCGGCAGCCTGATAACACATCAGTTTTAAGGTAAAATAGTCGTCAGTTGTGTTGATGACCTCATGTTTGATCATGACATCCTGATAACCTTCGTTGTTCATATTCTGTTTGAACTCTGCGATCAGGCTGTCACTGATCTTTTCAATCTCTGCATTGATCTCATCGGTTGATTTCTTTAAATTTTCCCCAACCGGGTCTTCCGTTGTATTTTCAGTGGAAGCGACAGTTTCCGGTACCAGTTTTGGAACATTGACATCGGCGTTGTTTTTGTCACTGCTGTACTGGTAATCGCGGAATGTGACGACCTCGATCAGATTTCCAAGCAGCGGGATCTGTTCCATCGCATAGGCGACACTCGGTGAAGTATTTGGCAGGATGACAAACGCTGCGATCGCTGCGGCAGTGCCAACCCAGATTCTTGTGATAATGGTTTTATTGTGTTTGTTCTTCTTCTCGGCTTTCGCCTGATTCATTTTTTCTTTCATTTTTATGATCTCCTTTTCGGGCATTTGCGAGGTGCCATAGGATTTTTTTAATTCATAAAAATCATTTGTGTTCATTCGGTTACCTCCATTTTCAGTTTTAACTTCTGCATACTGCGGTACAGACGGCTTTTTATGGTATTGACATTTTCATTTAAGACGCGGGCGATATCTTCGATTTTTAAGTCCTCGAAATACCGAAGTTCCACGATCGCCTTATCCTCCGGGGACAAAGAATCAAGCGCAGTTCTAAGATCTAAGTCCTGATACTGGTCCGGTTTTCCCTCTGCGATCAGTGAATCCTCGTAAGAAATGGTATCCGGCCGCTTTAAATGATGAAAAATCTCATTTAACATGATGCGGTAAATCCAGGTCGCCGCATATTCCGGCTGCCTTAGGGAAGCACTGTTTTTGATCGCCAGATAGGCTCCGTTTTGTACAATGTCACTGGCATCGTCGGGATTATGTACATAGCTGTATGCAAGATGATAGTAGCGGTTGTAATTCTCAAGCAGCAATCGTTCGATGAGATCATCATTAGATTCTGCAGTAAGTTTTTTTTCTTTTCCGGAAAAGAATTTCAAGATCAGATCCTCCTTTGCAAATATTTGATTCTTTCGAATCATCTGACTATTAGATATAGCATAACCATAAAAAGTTTCAAATACAATGCAAAATATCAAAAAGGTATGGTATAATGTGCGTAAGCATTGAGCAGTGCCAACGAAGTGAACAATAAAAAATGACTGCTTGCAGGCACTTTTTTATTGTTTGCTTCGTTGATAGGGCGAAAGCCCGACAGTCCGGAAAATCTCTGATTTTTCGGACGTGCACTGCGGACAGGAGTGCAGCCAAATGATAAAAAATGACTGCTAGCAGGCACTTTTTAAGAAATAATGGAGACACACAACAATGGACATAAGATTAGCAACAATAAATGATATAGATGCGATCACGGAAATGGAGAGACAGTGCTTTCCACCGGAAGAAGCAGCAGAAAAAGACTCTTTTGAGAAAAGACTGACCGTATTTCCGAATCATTTCTGGTTACTGGAGGACTCTGGAAAAATAGTGAGCATGATCAATGGAATGACGACCAATATTCCGATTTTGCGGGATGAGATGTTTGAGGATGCCACGATGCACATGGAAGATGGGCAGTGGCAGATGATCTTTGGAGTGGCAACGCTGCCGGCATATCAGAAGATGGGATGTGCGTCAAAGCTCATGGAGCATGTGGTTGAGGACGTGAAAGCACAGGGACGCAAAGGAATTGTTTTGACATGTAAAGAAAGTCTTATTCCATTTTATGAGAAATTTGGTTATATTAATGAAGGAAAGTCCATGTCAAAACATGGGGGAGCCGTGTGGTATGATATGCGGCTGGTGTTTGAAGAATTATAGAGAAAAGGAATTAATATAGAGATGAAGAAACACAGATTGCCGTATATGGTTGCAGGGGCAGTGCTGTTTGCTGCACTTTTTACTGGATGCACCAATGAGCGTTTAGAGGACGAACTGGATTTCCGCAAGATCGGGATCAACAGTATGCAGTCCGGTGACTATGAGGGGGCAGTTGCAGCTTTTAACAGTGCACTTTCCCAGTGTGTAGGTAAGATCACAGATACCGAGTTAGATATCTGTTACTACAAGGCAGCGGCACAGTATGCCGGAGGAGATATTGAGGGAGCACTTGCAACTTACCAGGCGATGATCGATTATGATGGGAAGAATGGAAATGCCTATTACCTGCATGGATGTCTGAGTTTAAAACAGCAGGATACAGATACAGCAAAAAAAGATTTTGCAAATGCAGTGAAATATAACCCGGATGATTATGAATTGTATGTTGGGATTTATGAGAACCTTGCCGCTAATAATATGACTGACGAAGGGGAAGAATATTTAAACAGGGCTTTTGATATCAAAGGCAATTCTGCAGAAAATCTGACCTGGCGAGGCAGGATTTATTATCTTCTTGGTCAGTATGCAAATGCAGTTAAAGAGTTAGAAGAAGCAGTGAAAAAAGACAGTGCCAAGGCAAATCTCTATCTTGCACAGGTCTATGAAGCTGAGGAAGATTCTGCGAATGCAGAGAAGTATTATCAGGCATATGTGGACAGTGGTACGGCTGATTCGGTTGCAATGAATGCACTTGCCGAGATCCAGATGGGAAAAGGCAACTATGAGGCAGCTTTAGAGGATATCAGACAGGGACTTGCGATGGATAATGTCACGAACCAGCAGGAACTTCTGTCAAATCAGATCATTGCTTATGAATATAGTGGAGATTTTACATCCGCATGGGATGTTGTCCAGCAGTATGTTTCGCTTTATCCGGATGATGAGGCGGCACAGAGAGAATATATTTTCTTAAAGAACCGTCAGAGTACGGATGAGAGCAGTAACACAGAATCTACAGAGGAAAGTGCTGCAGGAGATAGTTCCACAGCAGATAGCCCAGCAGAGAATATCACAGGAGATAGTTCCACAGCAGATGGCTCAGCAGAAAATGCCACAGGAGATAGTTCCGCAGAGGATAGTTCTTCACAGGATACGGGAAGTCAGAATTAAAAACAGCAAGGGAGGAACAAATGCCAGAACCCATTAAAATAGAAGAGGTAAAAGAACGCGTCATCTTAGTAGGTGTCAGTGAACAGGAGGGAGACGATGCGGAGGATTCTGTTGCAGAGTTAGCAGAACTCGTTAAGACTGCCGGAGCGGTTACCGTTGGAACTCTGATCCAGAAACGCGAACTGATCCATCCGGGCACCTATGTCGGAACCGGAAAAGTTCAGGAGATCGCAGACATGATCGCAGAGCTGGGGGCAACAGGTATTGTCTGTGATGATGAGCTGTCACCGGCACAGCTTAAAAACTTAGAGCAGATGTTAGACACGAAGGTCATGGACCGGACACTTATTATTCTTGATATTTTTGCGGCGCGGGCGACAACAAGTGAAGGAAAGATCCAGGTTGAGTTAGCGCAGTTAAAATACAGACTCAGCCGTCTGACCGGACTTGGCAGGTCAATGTCAAGGCTCGGTGGTGGTATCGGTACAAGAGGACCGGGTGAGAAAAAGTTAGAGATGGACAGGCGTCTTATCAAAGACCGCATCGCTCAGTTGAACCGCGAATTAAAAGAAGTGCGTAAACACCGTGAGATCACGCGTGCCCAGAGAGAAAAGAAACAGATACCTGTGGCTGCGATTGTCGGATACACCAATGCAGGAAAGTCAACACTGTTAAATCACTTAACAGGCGCGGGCGTGTTAGAGGAAGATAAGCTGTTTGCTACTTTAGATCCGACAACGCGTGTCTTAGAGCTGCCGGGCAGGCAGGAAATCCTTCTGACAGATACGGTTGGTTTTATCCGGAAGCTGCCACATCATCTGATCGAAGCGTTTAAGAGTACTTTAGAGGAAGCAAAATATGCGGACTATATTCTGCATGTGGTAGATGCCTCCAATCCACAGCGGGACAAGCAGATGCATATCGTGTATGACACACTTTACCAGCTTGATATCAGGGAAAAAACGATCATTACCTTATTTAATAAGCAGGATCAGGTCACAGATGAGGAGCCGATCCGTGATTTTAAGGCAGATTATACATTGGCGGTTTCCGCAAAAAAGGGAACAGGATTAGAGGAGTTGAAAAAACTTTTCTGTACGCTGCTGCGGGATAATAAAATATTAGTGGAGCGTACAATCTCTTATCAGGAGGCTGGAATTTTGCAGCAGATCAGGAAAAGCGGGGAACTTTTAGAAGAAGAGTACCGGCCGGAGGGCATTTTTATCCGCGCCTATGTCACGCCGGAAATCTATGGCAGTTTATAGAGGCTTTGTGTTTACGAAGATTTTTGCATATGGTACACTGATATAAAATTTGACAGAATACAGACAAAATTTTGCACAGAAGCGATGAAAGCGTGCTTCGGAATGGAGAAATTATGACAATATTAATTCAAAATGGACAGGTGATCAATCCTGCCACAGGGATGAATGAAGTTGCAGATGTATTGGTGGAAAATGGTGTTGTTTCTAAGATTGCAAAAGGGATCAAAGAGAAAGCAGACCGGAAGATCAATGCAAAGGGATGTTTTGTCATGCCGGGATTTATTGACATGCATGTGCATCTGCGTGATCCGGGATTTGAGGAAAAGGAAACGATCGAAACAGGCTGCCGCGCAGCAGCACACGGTGGATATACAACGATTCTTGCAATGCCGAACACCAAACCGGTTGTTGACAATCCGGATGTTGTAAATTATGTGCATAATAAGGCAAAAACGGTCGGACTTGTAAATGTATTACAGGTGGGTGCCGTGACAAAGAACCAGGAAGGAAAAGAACTTGCGGATATTGAGGGAATGGTGAAGGCTGGAATCCCTGCAATCAGTGAGGACGGAAAATCCGTCATGAATGCCCAGTTATACCGCGAGGCGATGGAAAAAGCTGCAAAATTGGGCATTGTGGTACTTGCACATTGTGAGGATAAAAATCTTGTCAATGGCGGTGTCATGAATGAGGATGAGCATGCAAGAGAGCTTGGATTAAAGGGAATCACCAATTCCGTAGAAGATATCATTGTTGCAAGAGATATCATGCTAAGCCACGACACCGGTGCAAAACTTCATTTATGTCATTGCTCGACGGAAGATTCCGTCATGATGGTCGATCTTGCAAAGCAGAAGAATGTAAAAGTTACCGCAGAAGTATGCCCGCATCATTTTACACTGACTTCGGATGATATACGCAAGATCGCACCGGAAATGGATGTGGAAAAGAATGTGATTGCTGCGGATGCGGATGCAGATACTAATTTTAAGATGAACCCGCCGCTTCGTACTAAAAAAGACGTGGAGGCACTAAGAGTGGGACTTCGTGACAATATTATGGATGTGATTTCTACCGATCATGCACCGCATACATTTGCAGATAAAAATACCTCCATGAAGAATGCGCCGTTTGGAATCGTCGGACTTGAAACCGCAGCATGCTTAACCTATACAGAACTGGTACTTGGCGGTTATCTGACACCGATGCAGATGGCAGAAAAAATGAGTTATAATCCGGCGAAGATCGTCGGACTTGACAAGGGCGATATCGCTCCTGGAAAGACAGCAGATATCGTGATCTTTGATCCGAATGAAACTTATAAGATCGATAAAAACAAATTTGCAAGCAAGGGAAGAAATACCCCGTTTGACGGAAGAACGGTGACCGGAAAAGTAAAAATGACGATCGTTGGCGGTCATATCGTATATGAGGAATAAAAAAGCGGGTAGATAAAAGGAGAAAATTCATGCAGACAAAGGGCACAAAATTTGAGGAAACTGCGATCATCATCCGGCAGGAAGAGATCGCGGACGATATTTACAGTATGTGGCTGCGCACAGAGCACATCGCAGCACATGCAAAAGCAGGACAGTTTGTTTCTGTCTACTGCAATGAGGGAAGCAGACTGCTTCCAAGACCGATCAGTATCTGTGAGATCGACAGAAAGGACGGTGCGATCCGTCTGGTATACCGTGTGGCAGGAAAAGGAACCGCAGAATTTTCCGGCATGCGCACCGGTATGCAGTTAAAAGTGGTAGGACCGCTTGGAAATGGATTCCCACAGAAAAACAAAAAGGCATTTCTGATCGGTGGAGGAATCGGAATTCCGCCAATGTTAGAACTCGCAAAAGAGTTAGACTGCGAGAAAAAGATCGTGCTTGGATTCAGGGATGAACTGTTTTTATTAGAGGATTTCCGGAATCGCGGACAGATCTATATTGCAACGGAGGATGGCAGTGCCGGAACGGAAGGAAATGTCCTGGATGCGATCCGTGAGAATGGATTAGACGCAGATATCATCTATGCCTGTGGACCGACACCGATGCTTCGTGCAATCAAAGAATACGCGGCAGAGCAGAATATCGAATGCTGGATTTCCATGGAAGAGCGTATGGCATGTGGAATCGGTGCCTGCCTTGCCTGTGTGTGCAAGTCAAAAGAAAAAGATGCACACAGTAATGTGAAAAATAAGAGAATCTGTAAAGAGGGACCGGTATTTCTTGCACAGGAGGTAGAATTCTGATGAACATGAAAGTTGATTTATGTGGAGTGACATTGAATAATCCGGTCATGACTGCGTCCGGAACGTTTGGCGCCGGAGAAGAATATTCTGAGTTCGTGGATTTGAACTGTCTTGGTGCTGTTGTGACAAAAGGTGTTGCAAATGTGCCATGGGAGGGAAATCCGACACCACGTGTGGCAGAAGTGTATGGCGGTATGTTAAATGCGATCGGACTTCAGAATCCGGGTATCGATCTTTTTATCGAGCGTGATATTCCGTTTTTAAAAAAATATGATACCAGAATTGTTGTCAATGTATGTGGACACACAACTGCGGAATATGTTGAAGTTGTAGACAGACTTGCCGATCAGCCGGTCGATCTGTTAGAGATCAATATTTCCTGTCCGAATGTAAAAGAGGGTGGTATCGCATTTGGACAGAATCCGAAAATGGTGGAGGATATTACAAGAGAGATCAAGGCACATGCAAAGCAGCCGGTCATCATGAAACTTTCTCCGAATGTAACAGATATCACTGAGATGGCACGTGCGGCAGAGGCTGGCGGTGCAGATGGTTTATCTTTGATCAATACATTGACAGGTATGAAGATTGATATCCACAGACGTACATTTGCATTAGCGAACAGAACAGGCGGTATGTCGGGTCCTGCAGTGCATCCGGTTGCAGTCCGCATGGTATACCAGACTGCGCAGGCAGTGAATATCCCGATCGTTGGTATGGGAGGCATCATGAATGCGGATGATGCGATCGAGATGATCCTTGCAGGTGCAACAGCAGTGTCTGTTGGAACGGCAAACTTTACCAATCCGCAGGTCACTATGGAGGTCGTAGATGGAATCCGTGATTATATGGAGCGCTATCAGGTAAAAGATATCAAAGAACTTATCGGCGCAGTACATGACCGGTAAACAGTGGGGGAATATAAGTTATGAAAATGTTAAAGAAAGTTATCTGTATCTGTCTCGTGGCCATTATGGCAGCAGGACTTTTACCGGTGGGACAGACAACAGTTATGGCGGCTGGAAAACCGGTACAGTTAGTATCCTGTAAAGTAAATTCAGTTGGAAGCAAGGTAACGGTAAAAGCAAAAGTTGCCGGAATACAGAAAGGAATGGGAAAAAAACTTTACCTGTTTTCGGTAGATGCCAATGTAAAAGAAAATGCAAAACTTGCCGGAAAACCGGTGGCTTCCGCTAACTTTAAAAAAGGTACTGTCACATTTTCTGTAAAATATAAGAGCAGCATGCTTTGCCAGAAATTTGTGGCTGCATACAAAAAAGGAAAAAAATATATAGCAGTCAGTGGTGCACAGTATATTACAAATCCGGAGGCACTGGCATCCTACACCGGTACCGGTGTTAAGACAACGTCTAAAAAAGGACTGCAGCCGGACTGGGCAGATCACACGTCGGTAAAGAAACTCCGTACGCAGCATGTTGTCTTAAACTGGTCAATTGAAGAAATTTTAAACAAAGACTGCGGAAATAAAGAGGTGTATAAATACCGCGGAAAAAAATATACATTTGACAGGGATCGTGTAAACTGGCTGCAGGATCAGGTGCGTCAGTATATTGACGATGGATCCAAAGTATATGTGATCTTGCTTCTTGGCAAAGACGCAAAAGGTCAGGCGGGCAAAATGAGCTATGGCGGTGGAAAAATATTCTCTTCCATTAAGACAACATCAGCAGCAGGATGCCGTACCTGGGAAGCATTTATGAGTTACATGGCAGAAAAGTTTGGAAATGAACAGCATTTGGTGTCCGGATGGATCTTAGGAAATGAGGTTGACAGCCCTTATGACTGGAACTATGCGGGCGGAAAAAGTTTAAGTGCGTATATGGATGATTATGCGCGGGCATTCCGCATTGCATATAATGCCACAAAGAGTGTCAGCAGCCATTCAAAGGTATATATCAGCCTTGATTATAACTGGAATCAGGATGTCGATGGAGGCGGAAACAGCTTTTTCTCGACGAAGAATACACTGGACACATTTTATTCGAAACTGAAAGCGCAGGGTAAGATATGTCCAAACATTGCATATCATGCATATTCACAGGGACTTGTGGAGCCAAAATTCTGGGATGACTCTTTAGCAGGCAGTGGTGTGGATTCCACGATCATTACCATGAAAAATATTTCTGTCCTGACGGAATATGTAAAAAAGAAGATCGGCAAAGATGCAACGATCATGCTTGCAGAGCAGGCGTTCAATTCGACACAGGGAGAAGAGCTGCAGGCAGCAACATATGCGTATGCTTACTATATCAGCGAAGGCAATAAGATGATCGAATCCTTTATCTATGCGAGAGATACCGAACCGCAGTCGGATGTGGATCAGGGCTTTTACTGGGGACTTCGCGATAGCAATGGCAGGGAGCGTAAGGTCTATAATACATTTAAGGTGATCGATTCAAAGGAGTCTTTGGATAAGACGAAGAATCTTCTCTCCTATACAGACTTAAGTTCATGGACACAGATTCCTGGAATTAAAAAGTCTACTTTTAAAAATAACCGTTCCATCAAAAACAAATGGCCGCTAGTACAGTCAACCAGCCTGTATGTGTGTCTTGCGGATGATAACTGGCAGAGAGAGACAACTTATGTCTACGACGGAAAGAAACATAAACCTGCAGTAACGGTAAAACGTAATTATACCGGAAAGATGGTTCCAAAAAAGAATTATTCCGTAAAATATCTGACAGACTGCAGGAGTATCGGAGTGCATCGTATTCAGATTAAATTAAAAGGTGATTTCCGCGGAACGATCATCCGGGAGTTTACGATCGCACCGCAGAATGCAATGCTGAATGATCTGGTGATGACGTCAAATTCTGCTACGGTAAGCTGGAATGTACCAAAGAAGACCAAAGAGCAGATTACCGGTTATATGATCCAGTATACGGATGGAGAAGGAGGTTTTTATTCTACACCGGAAAAAGATATCCATCTGATCAAGATCAAAAACAGCAATAAATTAAAATATACGATCAAGGGACTTACCAAGGGCAAACGCTATTTTGTAAGAATAACGACCTATAAAACAGTTATGGTAGATGGCAAACCAAAAGATATCATTGCCGGATGGGGATATGATGATATCAAATATGATTATGCCACAGATCCGGTCGTGCCGGAACCGGATACAGAAGAGGATACCTTAGAATAAGCGATTGAGGTAATGTGAAATACGATGCCGGAATTAAGATTTATAATAGCAGACAGACTCCCGGAGCGGGAACTGGATTATTTAAAACAGAATATCAGACCGGAACCGGATCTGAAACTGGTGGTAACAGGGAAAAATAATGCCAATCGCAGAGCAGAGTTTTCTCTGTTCCCGCCAGAAGAAAGTGTGCTCATCTCTACAGATGGGCACATTATTTCTAATATGGATCAGCTTGGAATGGCAACGCTGGGATATATCGGACCGGGCGGAGCAGAGAATGAGAGCACAGGAGAAGTACCGGACGATGTGATTACAGAAATTGGTAGTCAGAACGTGAATTGTAGTGACAGCACAGATGAAGTGACGGAGGGAATCGAAGAACAGGGAATGCAGACTGCGGTTATGTTAATCGAAGGTCTTGAGGAAGTGGATGAAACGTTTTTGCTTCGTGCGTATGAACGTAAACATGGTATTCCGTGGACGATCGTCACGACAGAACGCTGTATCGTGCGGGAGATCACGCTGGATGATTTAGACGACCTGTTTGCACTGTATGCCGGGGAGGGAATGACGGAATATTTAGACCCGCTGTATGAATACGAAAAGGAAAAAGAGTATCAGCGGTCGTATATTAACTATATGTACCGCCTTTATGGGTACGGCATGTGGGTCGTGATCGAAAAGGCGACGGGAAAACTGATCGGGCGGGTCGGGATCGAGAATCGTGAGGCGTGTGACGGTGAGCCGGAACTTGGATATATGATCGACGTATCGTATCAGAGAAAAGGATATGCAACAGAGGTCTGTCTTGCTGTGATCGGTTACGCATGGAATTTTCTTGAATTCGATAAATTAAACTGTCTGATCCAGAAAGGAAATAAAGCATCGGAATGTCTGGCAGAAAAACTGGGATTTATGTTCCGGGAGGAAATGGATCTGGACGGAAAATGCATGAAACGCTATACCATAAGCAAAAGCGGGGCATGATATCATCAATAAACGTTGCATTTTCCATAAAAATAAAATATAATATAAACTACTAAAAAAGGGATAAAGTGGGTGAGGCACATGGCGGATTTTTCATCAGAATCACTGGATCTGCAAAAAAAAGTAAAAGAAGAGGACGATAACATCAAGCCGATGAAAGAGTTTGAGAGTCCGGAAAAACTATATGACGAACTGATCGCCAGCGTGCGAAAGTATCATCCATCGACAGATATATCGCTGATCGAGAAAGCATATCATGTTGCGAGGGATGCACATGAGGGACAGGCAAGAAAGTCCGGCGAGCCATATATCATCCATCCATTGTGTGTTGCGATTATTTTAGCGGAGTTAGAGCTGGATAAGGAGACGATCGTTGCAGGACTTTTACATGATGTTGTGGAAGATACTGTTATGACGGATGAACAGATTGCACAGGAGTTTGGAGATGAGGTTGCTCTTCTGGTAGATGGTGTTACCAAATTAGGACAGCTCTCTTATGATGCGGATAAAGTGGAGGTTCAGGCAGAGAATCTTCGTAAGATGTTCCTTGCAATGGCAAAGGATATCCGTGTTATCCTGATCAAGCTTGCGGATCGTCTTCACAATATGCGTACGCTCAAATACATGACACCTGAGAAGCAGAAGGAAAAAGCGCGTGAAACGATGGATATTTACGCACCAATCGCACAGCGTCTTGGTATTTCCAAGATCAAGATCGAGCTGGACGATCTCTCACTCAAGTATTTAGAGCCGGATGCCTATTATGATCTGGTACATCAGATCGCACAGCGCAAGAGTGTCAGGGACGAATATGTACAGAAACTGGTGGAAGAAGTGCGTCAGCACATCAAAGATGCAGGAATTCCTGCACAGGTTGACGGACGTGCAAAACATTTCTTCAGTATTTACAAAAAAATGGTCAATCAGCACAAGACATTAGACCAGATTTATGATCTGTTTGCCATCCGCATCATCGTGGATTCCGTCAAGGACTGTTATGCAGCACTCGGTGTGATTCATGAGATGTATAAGCCGATTCCGGGACGGTTTAAAGACTACATTGCGATGCCTAAGCCGAACATGTACCAGTCACTCCATACGACTCTGATCGGACCGACCGGTCAGCCGTTTGAGATACAGATCCGTACCTTTGAGATGCATCGTACGGCTGAATATGGTATCGCTGCCCATTGGAAGTACAAAGAGGCAAGTAACAATGGCGGTGTGTCACAGCCAATGACCGTTACCGAAGAGGAAAAGCTGAGCTGGCTCCGTCAGATCTTAGAGTGGCAGCGCGACATGTCAGATAATAAAGAGTTCATGAGCCTGCTAAAGAGCGATCTTGACCTGTTTTCCGATACGGTATTCTGTTTTACACCGACCGGAGATGTCAAGAATCTTCCGACTGGTTCCACGCCGATCGACTTTGCTTACAGTATTCATTCCGCGGTCGGCAATAAGATGATCGGTGCAAAAGTCAACGGAAAACTGGTTCCAATCGACTACATCATCCAGAACGGTGACCGTGTGGAAGTAATCACTTCCCAGAATTCAAAGGGACCGAGCCGTGACTGGTTAAATATTGTAAAAAGCACCCAGGCGAAAAATAAGATCAATCAGTGGTTCCGCAGTGAGTTAAAAGAAGAAAATATTACACACGGCAAGGAACTTTTGATCGCATCGGCAAAATCCAAGGGAATCAATTTCCCGGATATCAATAAGCCGGAATATCAGGAGAAAATTTTAAGAAAATATGGTTTCCATGACTGGAATTCCTGCCTTGCAACGATCGGACATGGTGGTTTAAAAGAAGGTCAGATCGTAAACCGCATGTATGAGGAATACAAAAAAGACCATCTTGCGTGTATCACGGATGATGAAGTGCTTGAGACCATTGCCGAGAATAAAGATAAGGTCGTACAGAAACATTCCAAGAGCGGTATCATCGTAAAAGGACTTTATGATGTGGCAGTGCATTTTTCAAAGTGCTGCAGTCCGGTACCGGGAGACGAGATCGTTGGATTTGTAACCAGAGGCCGAGGTGTTTCCATCCATAGAACAGACTGTATCAACATTATCAATCTGTCTGATATGGAGCGTGAGCGTCTGATCGATGCAGAGTGGCAGCATGATGAAGAGTCCGGTAGCAGTGGCCTGTACCGTGCAGAGATCAAGATCTACGGCAATAACCGAACCGGTCTTCTCGTGGATATCACAAAGGTATTTACAGAGCGTGAGATCGATATTGATTCGATTCACTCCAAAACAAGCAAGCAGGGAATTGCAACAATCGATGTATCTTTCAGCACGAAGGGCAGGGAAGAACTTACAAGCGTTGTGGAGAGACTGCGGCAGATCGAGAGTATCATTGATATAGAGAGAACGACGGGCTAAAAGAACTGGTTGTCAGAAGGTTGTGGGAAACATGAACCGCATCCAGATGGGCAGCCAGTTTTTCTGTAAAGAAAAAGATTTTGTCAGACAGGAAAGGGGAAAATATGGCACCACTGAAAGTAGAACAATATGTAGTTGGTCCGGTACAGACAAACTGTTATTTTGCGATCAACGATGACACAAAAGAAGTACTGGTTATCGATCCGGGGGCAAGTGCAGATCAACTTGCCAAGAAGATTCGTCAGGAAAAGCTGACACCGATCGCAATTTTGCTGACACATGGACATTTTGACCATGCGGGTGGAGCGGAGGAACTTGCAAAACATTTTGATATCAAAATATATGCCGAGGAGCATGAAAAAGAGACCTTAGATACGCCGTCTCTCAATTTAAGCGGCTGGGAAGGTGTACAAAAGACCTATCATGCGGATGTATTTTTGAAGAATGAGCAGGAGATCGACCTTGCCGGTTTTCATATCCGTGTATTCCATACACCGGGACATACGGTGGGTGGCTGCTGCTATTATTTCCCGTATCAGAATGTAGTTTTTTCCGGGGACACCCTATTTTGCACATCGGTGGGACGCACCGATTTCCCAAAGGGCAGTGCAGCACAGATCATCCGCTCCATTAAGGAGAAACTTCTGCCGCTTCCGGATGAAACGACCGTGTACACCGGACACAATGATATTACAACGATTGGGACAGAGCGGATGTATAATCCGTATCTGTAAGTGAGAGGTTTTGGGATGATAGAAGTTTTATTAAATAAACCGGAATTTGAATATGATATTCATTCTCTGATCAAGGCATTTTTCCCGGAACAGTATGTGGGTGTGTCGGCAGAAAAAAAAGAATATGATGAAAAAATCGATATCCGCATGCAGGTAAACTACGGGGAAGATACGATTCAGATCACATGGCAGGAGATCGTGCATGCAAATGAGGATGCGCAGGCAAATGAAAAACCGGGTCAGGAAGAAGTAAAAGAGATACCGGATGAGACAATTCAGGTAGATTTTTCGGATCGCGTGCGGACGAAAAATCAGCTGAAGCAGATGCTGTACCGTATGCTCTGTGATTATACGAAACGAACACTTCCATGGGGAAACCTGACCGGAATCCGTCCAACGAAGATTCCTATGAAATTGCTGGAGGAAGGAAAAAGCCGGGAGGAGATCTACCGGTATATGAAGGATACCTATTTTGCTTCCGATGAGAAGATTGAACTTGCAACCGATATTGCAGAACGAGAAAATGCGATCTTAAAGAAAATTGATTATGACAACGGATACAGTCTTTATATCGGAATCCCGTTCTGTCCGACGACCTGCCTGTACTGCTCGTTTACATCATATCCGCTTGTAAGCTGGAAGAACCGTGTGGATGCTTATTTAGATGCACTGGAAAAAGAGATTGATTATACGGCGGCAAAGTTTTATCACAAGCATTTAAATTCCATTTATATCGGTGGCGGAACGCCGACAACATTAGAGCCTTATCAGTTAGACCGTCTGATCCGTAAAATTAAATGTAGTTTTGATTTGTCAGACTGCCTTGAGTTTACTGTGGAAGCCGGCAGACCGGACAGCATCACAAGAGAAAAATTAGAGGTGCTGCGCAAATGGGGAATCACACGAATTTCCATCAATCCGCAGACCATGCAGCAGAGAACGCTCGACCTGATCGGAAGGCGCCATTCGGTAGAACAGACTGTGGAAAGTTTTAAGATCGCAAGAGAACTTGGATTTGATGATATTAATATGGATCTCATTATGGGACTGCCGGAAGAATCTTTAGAGGATGTACGCGATACATTAGAGCAGATCATGCAGTTAAAACCGGACAATCTGACTGTTCACTCTCTGGCACTAAAACGCGCGGCGCGCTTAAATATGTTCAAGGAAGACTATAAAGATTATAAGATGGTCAACACGCAGGAACATATGGACCTGACCGCTTCCTATGCGAAGAAGATGGACCTGTTCCCTTATTATCTGTACCGCCAGAAGGGAATGGCGGGAAACCTTGAGAATGTCGGTTATGCGAAAGAAGGAAAAGCGGGAGTTTATAATATTCTGATCATGGAAGAGAAACAGACCATCGTAGCTTGCGGAGCCGGAGCTTCCACAAAACGTGTCTGGACAGAACCAAATCCGGATGGCACACATCGGATCGAACGATGCGAGAATGTCAAGGATGTCGGGCAGTATATCGAGAGAATTGATGAGATGATTGAGCGGAAGCAGAAACTTTTTGCAGAAGAATAAAAGGGTTTTTCTTCCTGAAATAGTACATCAAAAAATTGGTCAGTGAACGACCATATAAACGCAAATTGAGACATGGAGAAGCGGTAAGGATGATTATAAATGGTGAATGTGGAGCGTTTTCTATGAAACTGATTCAATGCTTTCTGGCTGCTGCTATGCAAAAAGAGTGGGTGCAGAAAGTAGAAACGGATACGGAAGCGTAATAGGATGCAACCTGGGTAATGGGAAAACAGAGAAATAGTATCTTATCATTTTTTTTATGAAATTGGATGAGATTCTGCCTATATAATACGATTCTACCATTAAGGGGTGTACTTTTTGGGACAAAATAGATACTATAATTCTGAAAGGGGGAAGTATTTATGGACCTTGTGAAAATCGGAAGCTATATTGCAGAAAAAAGAAAAAAACTTGGTATGACTCAAAAACAGCTTGTTGAGAAACTGGGTAAGAGTGATAAGTCAGTTTCCAAATGGGAACGTGGTGTTTGAGTTATAATAGGACCAAGTTAGATGAAACCCAGTAAAATCAAGGGGTTATGCCTAATTTAGTCCTTATTTTTATACCAATTTAGCGGTAGATAAGGCAGCGCTGTTATATCAAAACCGAAAATCCAAGTCAGTATCACAGATGTCCGCAATCAGTCTGAGAGTGAATCTGTGTGCTTAGATTAGGTACAATTTTATATCAAAACATTTAGTGAGGACTAAATTAGCACTTGAGATGGAATATTCCATCAGCTGGTTTGGTCCTCTTTTTATTTGAGAGGAGTGGTCGAATGGGCAAAGTGTTAATTTGGTTCGTAATCATTATTAGTACAGTGGTTCTCTACTGTCTTATGAAAGTTAAGGCAGAGAGTGATGAACTGTATTTAGATAAGGTTTTTTATGATGAAAACAGTATATCATATGCGTTCATGCATTG
>OGKZ01001102.1_pt1 | contig 20596 bp, 15 predicted proteins | sample 1572571 | NCBI WGS metagenome assembly OGKZ01 (sample SAMEA2581906, study PRJEB24529) | metagenome | biome: Human gut stool | place: China | collected 2011 | reverse complement strand
TAAAGATTTGATTCCGATAAGTTTTTTCTTCATTTCATTTTCCTCTTCTAAACTCGATTATAATATATATATGCAATTTAATCTACTACTTTAAACTCTTCGTTTTCAACAGCCTGCGCTTTTATTTGTTCATAATAATCCTGCCATTCTTCTTCTATTTCATTTATGCTTTTTGCCTGTGGCGCAACTTCTTTAAACTCTTTTTCCTTTGCTGCCATATACTTCTGTATCGGCAAATCTTTTTTATAAACTTCGAATTCATAATTCCAATAATCTTCTTCTGAATCGAATTGCTCTATAATCGCCATTGCATCTTCTTTATTCTCTGACTGATTGATAAATTGCTTTAATTCCTCTAAATAATCATATACTTCTTTATCTGTCACGGTATATCCAGCTTCAATTGCCTGCTGATATAATGCCTCCCGTTCCTCAACATATAAAATTGCCTGTTTCCTTGCTTCTTCCGCACTCATTCCAAAAGTATCATAAAACGCTATTGCCTGTTCTACTTCCTTATTTGTTATAACTCCATTCTTTCCTCTCGCATATATCATTTCATTTCCATTTTCATCATTTGCATATTGTTTAAGCAAATTTCCCCAATCAGAAAACTTAGATGTATAAGATGGCTCCGCAAATGTTTGAACTCCTGCCATGAATAATAAGATTCCCATAAATAAAGATGCGCACAATGCCTGTATCTTTTTTTTCATATAACCCCACCTCCTACTTTGTATTCAAATTTAATCTAACAGAATCTGCTGACGAAGCTGGCATATCTCCGCTGTAATTATTATACCATATAACGTATGTAAACATAGCCTTTTTTCTTCTAACGACATATAACGGACATATCTTTTTTTCTTTATTTCATCATCTTAAGACCGATTATAAAATCCCAGATCATATGCCTGCAATCTATTTTTAATGATTTAACTGACAAAATGAATATCAAAAAGAGAACCCGAATTTCTTCAACTCAGGTTCTCGACTCTGCGGATGCATTTTAGTCATTATTTACTTTTTCCATTTACAGAGCACCTCGTCCTGCAATATTTCCTCTGCCGGATCTGTTGGATTCTGAATATTTTTTAATGTAACAGTTACAATGCCATCCCTATCACTTGTAATCACATCCGTCGAAAAGCATTTTCCCGGGGCTACAGCCTGCTGCCTTGTTGGATACATAGTCCACATCTGAATTAGGTTATATTCTTTATCATATAAAAGTATCTTTGCGCACAAATCATCATTCTCATTACTTGTAAGTCTAAGAACAGCCGGACGCCTGTTTCCTGCATTATCAATAAATTCTTTAATAGTTTTGTTTTCCTCGTCCAGACATCCCGTTACATTTATATATCCCTTTGCCTCAAGTTGTTCCAATGTCACATTTTTATCCAGATCCAACAATTCATTCCATGCTTTGTCACCTGTCATTCCCCATCCTGTTTTCTTTAAATAAAAGAAACACATTCCAAGCATCGCCAATACGATGAGGCATAATGCCACATATATTTGTTTTTTTCTCATTTTTTCACCATATATGGTCGTTGTGAATATACTCATACATTATCCTCCTAAATATTAATGGTAGTGTCACTACAGTATCAATTAACCCCATTTTCCTCCTTCCCTTTTATTAAATATTTGTATATTTATAATATCTATATTACTCTCAAAATAACATGACGTTTTACTGAAAAAATATTTTTTCAATAAAACGTCATGTTACTTTGTACTACTTGCACCTAAAATGAGTGTATTCAAAAGAAAAGGAGAATGAATTCATATGAAAAAAACAAAACTTTATTTATTTTATTATTATTACTTGTCACCGTGAATTTCGGAAAATACACCTTTATTGCTTCTACTTCACCTGTTGCCCCGACTTCACTTCATGGTGAAACTGAAAATGACGATATATAAAATTTATTCATCTTTTATTTTCTCAAAGAAATTAAAACTATTTTTATAAATTCTATCTGTTCCAAATAATTTACTCAGTACCAATGCGTATAATGAATACCTTTTTATCTGTTCATTCTTTTCAGAACCATTCATCAGATATTTATTATACGCAATTTCTCCAATATACTGATCCAATAATTCAGCCCTGTCTCTTTCCATAATTTGCTTTGCTCCATCCATGAAAATGCTGTCTGCTTTCGAGTACTCACCACTATCAGATAACCACCTTCCATAATTAAGCTTTGCCAATTTTGTTTCATGATACTTATCTTCTTTCATCTGGTCCGTATCTTCCAAAAATGCTCTAATCAATCTCATTGCCTGTTCTTTTTTCCCAGATTTTGCTAAACAGACAGATATATGGTTGATTAGGTTAATCTCAACTTTTGTATAGATATGCTTTTTTTCACCTATTAAATTTTCATTCATAGAATATGCTAAGACTTTTCTATACTCTTCACAACATATTTCCTCAGACATATGACTGTATTCCTTTTCTATACATATTTCGATAAATTTTAAATATTGCTTATTCTGTGCACATTCATCTTCTCCAAGTATTTCCATTAATTTTTCCAAACTTTCCCACACTTTATCCATGCTTTTCTCGGAAAATAAAATACGTGAAATCTCTCTCCTCAGAAGTAACGCCTCAATCTTCCCTGTATTGAGCAGTTCCGCATAATATCGATTTTCCACACCTATTTTCTCTGCCAGTGCTTTATAATTTTTCCAGCTCGGTTTACGACCATTTTCAATCCGTGAATAACTTTCTACACTGCAAATGCCTTCACTTAATTTTTCCTGCGTATAGTTTATTTTTTTTCTTTCTGTTGTAAGATAATGTCCCACAAACTCTGTCATAATTTCTTCTGTCTGTGGTTCATATATGTGAATCTGGCTTCCGCACCCAAATTCATCAAAAAAACTCTGTAATATTCTGATATCTTCCTGCTCTTTGCTCATATCCCGCTTTTCTTTCAAACCAGCCAAAATATGTAGACGCATAATTTCCAATAAACAATACAATGACTTTTGTTTTCGTAATAATTCAAGTGTTTTTTCGAATATTTCAAATGAGCCTTCTGTATTTTTCCCTTCTATGACAAGATTTCCCCAAAGACAGACAAGAAGCGGATATATCTTTACTTTCTGCTGTTCTTCTACATAATGAACATTAACATACTGCATTAGCTGATACAGTCTTGAAATAGCTTCTTCTTTTTCCTTTGGATTTACTTTGCATAACAAATTCAGATATACAGCATAAATATTTATCTCTCTTACACTGAAAGCTCCCTCTATTTTCTGTGATTTTATTAAAAAATCGCAGGTACATTCCAATGCCTTCTCATAACATTCTGTTGCTTTCTTTAAATCTGCAGTATCTTTCTCAGCCACAATCCCTTTCACGAACCACGCATACTGTTCTCTGATCTTCTTATTTAGTGAAACATTTCCGGTCGGCATATGCTCCAGTAACATCCCCAGTTTTTTATAGTTTTCATTTCGAATACACGCTCTGGTACTTTCTTTCCATTTAAAATATACAGCTTCTTTTTTCGAAATATATGCAGACACCCCTAATGTTCCAAATCCCATTCTGTCTAAAAACATATTTACCGATAATATATCTGGTATTATTTCATCATTTTCATACATGCAATAGGTTGATACTCCACAAATACCTCTGCAAATATCATTTACGCTAATCTGATATTTTGTTCGTATCCCATATAAAAGTCTGCCAATATCTAATCCCATTTTTCTATCTTCTCCCAACTTTCCGAAAAGTCCAATTTTCCGTATCGAAAATTGGACTTTCATTCATCTTTTTTTTATAAATCCAGCAAGAATCCGAATTATCAAAACAACCGCAGTTAATACAATACACAAGTACTGTATCGGAAATATCTTTTTTTCTTGAAGGACTAACTTGTCATTTTCATTCACAACAACTACTTTGTTGTAAAAATCTTTCTTTTCTAAAATTTCTTTATCATAAAATATTTTGCAATCCAATAACTCATATCTGTCTACAAGCGGGAATTTGGTTGCAGACATTATGTAAGTATTGTCATTTTCATCTTTTAACAGGAAAAAGAAGGATGACTTATTTTCTGTGTACGCATAATCAGCTAACGTGAATTCTTTATTTTCTATCACGAATGGATCATCTGATGTCATTTTCATAAGGTTCTCACTGTTTTGAGGATACTTATATGAAACAATCAGACATTTTTTGTTCACAATAAATTCACTGGATTTTTTGTCGAATCTGGTGCATAATATTAATTGTTGTGGTGATACCACGACATGGGTTTTATTAATTATAACCCCCTTCTTAATTTGGAAAAGCCTTGAAAGAATGTCTGCATACATTCCCTCAGGGCTTTTCTTTTTTGTTCATCAACGCTCTAAACCCGGCGTTTTCTTATTTTCATTTGTCTGATAAAAACTTAACGTTTTCCTGCCTTCATCTCATCCAAGATTTCAGCCACCGCTTCTCTCTCATCAAAATGATATTTCACACCTTTGATCTCCTGATAATCTTCGTGTCCTTTTCCGAGGAGCACGATCATATCGCCCGGCTTTGCATTTTTCATGCAGTAAGCGATCGCTTCTTTCCTGTCGTCAATCTCGATGTATTTGCCGTTGCTTCTCGCCAGACCGACTTTGATATCATTGTTAATATCACGGATTTCCTCATCCCTTGGGTTATCGCAGGTCAGCACACAGAGATCTGCCATCTCACCTGTCACCTCACCCATATCATATCTGCGGAGTTTAGAGCGGTTGCCGCCGCCGCCGTACACACAGATCAGACGCTTTGGGTGATATTCCATCAATGTCGTGAGAACGCTTCTTGTGCTCACTTCATTATGTGCATAGTCAATGATCAGCGTATAATCTTTGGATACCGGAAGCATTTCCACTCTTCCTTTTACCTGCACTTTGGAAAGTCCCTCTAAAATTGCCTCGTCCGAAATTCCAGCCAGATGACACACTAACATGGTCACCATGGAATTGTATACCGAAAATCTTCCCGGAATATGAACTTTCGCCTGACAGTCCATGCAGCCACTCACTTTAAAATGCATTCCAAGCTTTCCATCCTCATTGATAAATCCAATATCAGATGCCATGAGATCTGCTTCTCTTTCTGCTGAAAACGTTTTCACTTCGCATGTATGTCCTTTTAAGATACCGTCCACATGTTCATCATCTGCGTTGACAATTCCAATCCTGCACTGGCGGAAAAGAAGACTCTTGCACTCCATATATTCCTCAAATGAAGCATGCTCCGCCGGTCCGATATGATCCGGTGAAAGATTTGTAAAAATACCATAATCAAATAAAATACCGGCTGTACGGTCTAATTTTAACCCCTGGGAAGAAACTTCCATGACCACATATTCGCAGCCAGCCTCCACCATGGCAGCAAACATGCGGTGTAATTCGTAGGATTCCGGTGTTGTATTCTTTGATGGCAGATGCTCCTCTCCGATCATCGCACCGATGGTTCCAATCAGTCCGACTTTCTTTCCTGCCATCTCAAGTACTTTTTTGATCATATAAGTGGTGGTCGTCTTTCCTTTCGTTCCGGTCAGTCCGATGGTGACAAGCTTTCTTGCCGGATGGTCAAACAATGCAGCGGACATCAGCGCAAGTGCCAGACGAGCGGACTCCACTTTTAACACAGTGATGTTTTCTGGAATCTGCGCTGCCTCCTCTTCCTTCTCCAGCACGATCACGGAAGCTTCTTTTTCGACCGCATCCGGGATATATTTATGACCGTCTGTCACTGCCCCTACCATGCAGACAAACATCGTTTCCGGTGCAATCTTTCTGGAATCATAAATAATATCACGCACTTCTGTCTCAAGGCTTCCCTGAAGAAGTGTGTATTCAATTTCCTCACAAATCTTACTTAATTTCATTTTATCGTTTCCTTTTTTCTTTCAACGTATCGTTTTTCTTATTTTCTGATCTGGCTATAAAAATACTCGTAAAACAATTATTCTTTTCGCATACAGGTTTCCGTGATCATCTTATTTTAAAATATGGGATGCATCGATCTCAGCCTCAAATACGGTATGGGATGGACCTGTCATAAAAAGATGGTTCGTTTTCTCATCCCACTCGATCAGAAGTGGTCCGCCAATCTGTTCCACGGTCACCTTGCGATCACATTTTCCAGTCAGAATTGCAGTCACTACCGCAGTTGCACAGCCGGTTCCGCAGCCAATCGTCTCACCGGTTCCACGCTCCCACTCGCGAATCTTTAAATAATCCCTGCTCACAAACTCCGTGAATGTTACATTTGTTTTATTCGGGAAAATGGATGTCATATGCTCGATCTCTTTTCCATATTTCTCCACATCAAGATCTGCCACAGAATTCACAAACATTGCACAGTGCGGGTTCCCCCAGGAAACTGCGGTAATGTGGAAGGTACGGTCAAGCACCTGTACCGGCTGGTCGATAAATGTATCCATTTCTGTGTTGATTGGGATCACTTTTGTGGAAAGTCTCGGTTCCCCGATGTCTGCCCGGATATTGGATACATAACCATCTGTCACCGTCAGTGTCAGATGCTGCATGCCGCCCAGAGTCTCGATCACAAGCTCTGTCTTGTCGGTGAGTCTGTGGTCGTACACGTATTTTCCTACACTCCGGAGTGCATTTCCGCACATCTCGCCCTCAGTTCCATCCGGGTTAAACATGCGCATGCGGAAATCCCCTTTGTCAGATGGACAGATCAAAACCATTCCATCTGAACCGATTGCAAAATGTCTGTCACTCACGAATCTTGCAAGTTCCGGCAGATTTTTAAGTTCCTGATGAATTGCATCTATATATACATAATCGTTTCCAAACGCCTGCATTTTTGTAAATTTCATAGTTTTCCCTCTTTCTGTGTCTTTTTACCTATATCCTAGAGACAAATCCAGGGACTGCCATCTTCTGACAGTCCCTATCCATTTCTTTTATGAATTCATTGCACGGTCAAGGTCGGCAATGATATCTTCCACATTTTCAATACCGACAGACATACGCAGGAAGCAGTCTGTAATGCCTAATTTTTCCTTGACATCCTTCGGTGTATCCTCGTGTGTCTGTGTGGTCGGATAAGTGATCAGTGTCTCTGTTCCGCCGAGACTCTCTGCAAACATGATCATATCCACGTTTCGAAGGATTTTCTGAACGGTCTCAAAAGAATCCACGGTAAAGGAGATCATACCTCCAAAGCCTCTCGTCTGTTTGATGGTTGTCGCATAATCTTTGTGATCCTCAAATCCAACATAGTAAACTTTTTTTACTTTTGGCTGGGTTCTTAACCACTCCGCCACTTTTTTTGCATTCTCGTTATGTCTGTCCATACGAACCGGAAGTGTCTTGATTCCGCGGAGTAACAACCAGCAGTCCATCGGTGCTAACTGGCTTCCATGAGACTTGATATGCACATGGATCTTCTCTGCGATCTCCTCATTGTCTTTCACCACAACGATTCCGGAAAGTGTGTCGTTATGTCCGCCAAGATATTTTGTGGAGCTGTGTGTTACAATGTCAGCTCCCAGTTTTAATGGATTCTGGAAATATGGTGTTAAAAATGTGTTATCAACCACCATAAGTGCCCCAACGCTTTTTGCAATCTCAGATAAAGCCTGAATATCTGCCACTTTCATCATCGGGTTGGTCGGTGTCTCAACGAAAAACATTTTTGTATTTGGCTTGATTGCTGCCTTCACCGCGTCAAGATCATCCATCTCCACGTAAGTGTGCTCAATGCCGTATTTTCCGAACACGTCACCGATAATACGGAAGGTTCCGCCATAAATATCATCAGAAAGAAGAACATGGTCTCCCGGATTCAGCAGAGAAAATACAGCCATATTTGCAGCCTGTCCGCTGGAAAATGCAAATGCCTTGATTCCACCCTCAAGGATTGCCATGGTACGCTCTAACTCCTGTCTGGTAGGGTTCTCCAGACGGCTGTACGCAAAGCCTGTGGACTCTCCAAGTGCCGGATGTCTGTAAGTCACTGCCTGGAAAATCGGCATGCTCACTGCTCCTGTCAATGGTTCCGTTCCGAGTGCCCCATGTACCGCTTTGGATTCGAAATGTAAATTTTCTTTTCTGTCATAGTCTGTATAATTGCTGAAATTCTTCATAAAATAAATCCACCTTTCTGCTTGTCATGTTCTTCTGTCTTTATCTTTTCCTGTTTTGAAACTGCCTATGTAAAGCCTCAGAAAATCTGTCTGCCTTCCATATATAAGCTAATTATACAAAACACAATTTAAAACATATACAACTTCTGTGTTGTCTATATTGCAAATTGTGCTTTTTTTCTTTATAATAAATCTATTATTTGCGATGCAGGCTTACTTATCCCTGCGAAAAACCTGTCTGAAATCAAAACAGGATATTTTACAAACGGAAAGGATACTTATTATGCCAGAATATAAAAAAGTCGGCTATCTGACAACAGATTTTAAAATGTTTCATTTAAAAGACGAGGAAATGCGCTCCTTTCACTACCACTATCACGATTTTCACAAAATTCTCATCCTCTTAAACGGAGATGTGACTTACTGTATCGAAGGACGCTCTTATGACCTGAAAAAAAATGACATCGTCTTAGTCCATGCCGGAGAGGTACACAAACCGGTCATACATTCTGACGCTGTGTATGACCGCATTATTATTTACGTTTCGCCGGATTTTCTGACCGCATATCGGGATTCGGACAGCGATCTCAGTCTGTGTTTCCAGAAAGCTTATGAAGAAAAGTCCCATGTACTGCGCGTTCACTCCTTCGGAAACAGCAGATTAGGTGCCGTTACCAAAGATCTGGATGCCTCCCTCTCGGATTCTGATTTTGCACATGAACTGCATCATAAACTTTTATTTTTAGAGTTTCTGATCCAGTTAAACCGCGCCGCCGGACACAATAAAATAGAATTTATCGAGACTTCTGCTTCGAGCGAAAAAATACTGTCCATTTTAAATTATCTGAACGAACACTTAACAGAGTCTATCTATATTGATGATCTCTCCTCCCGGTTTTACTTAAGCCGCTACTACCTCATGCACACATTTAAGGAACAGACCGGCTACAGCATCGGCAGTTATCTCTCCACCAAGCGTCTGCTGCTCGCCAAAGAACTGATTTTATCCGGGAAACCGATCACAGATGTCTGTTATGAATGTGGATTTAAGAATTATTCCACTTTTTCCCGCGCATACAAAAAGTGCTTTGGCGAATCCCCGAGAGATTTACGCCAAAGCACTTTCAACCACTGATCATTCCTATACTGACTGCCTTTTGACAATCGGTTACTCATTCCTGTTTTCAATGAAAGAATCAGACTTTCTCTGCCATGGCATTCATAAGAGTCGGAATCAACTGTTTCTTTCTTGAAATGATTCCCTCTAAGAGGATGCCATTTTCATTTTCTTCTCTTTCAAATGCATCTGCAAGGATCCTGCCTGCATCATGTCCCTCAAAAATCACCTTGGAAGACTCTTCTAAAATATCTGTCAGCATCACATAGACCATGTCGATTCGCTTCTCACCCAGAACTTCTTTTAAGAACGGACGGAGCTTCTCTGCTACTTTATCAAGTTCTTCACGGCTCATGGCGCTGATCTGTGCAACTCCGAAGTCAAACTCATCCGTATGGAAAATCTTGAAATCAGAATAGAAAATTTCCTCTGTCGTCTTATTTTTGAAATCGCTTCCCGCCTTAAACATGTTCTTTGCATGAGTCTCAATATCTACTTTTGCAATCTTTGCCAAAGCCTCGGCAGCCAGAATGTCAAGCTGTGTGCAGGTCGGAGAACGGAACATTAACGTGTCTGACAGAATCGCTGACAATAACAATCCTGCAATATGCTGCGGGATCTCGATATTTTTCTCACCGAACATCTGGTAAATGATCGTGGACGTACATCCCAACGGCTGATTTCTGAAATAGACCGGAGAGATCGTCTCTAAGCTTCCGATCCTGTGATGATCTATGATCTCTAAAATCTCCGCTTCATTGATATTATCAACTGCCTGCGACTTCTCATTATGATCCACCAGAATGATCTGTTTTTTCTGCATGCTCATCAGGTTACGTCTGGATACCATTCCGAGATAGTTTCCATTTTCATCCAAAATCGGGAAATCACGGTGTCTGATTTTTGACATTGTCTCTTTGACATCATCCACATAATCATCAATATCAAATGTCACAAGATGCTCTCTCGTCATAAATTCTTTGATTGGCATACTCTGATTGATCAATCTGGCAATGGAAAACGTGTCATATGGTGTTGTGATAATCACACAGTCTTTTTTATTCGCCATCTGAATGACTTCCGGGTCTACCTCAAATCCACAGCCTACAATGATACAGCTTGCATTGGACTCTAATGCACGAATCTGCACTTCTTTCTGCGGTCCGAGAATGACCATATCATCCGCTTCGATGTATTCCGATAAAAATCCAAGGTCAGACGCTCCGACAACAACTTTTCCACGGATAAAATACGCATGTTCATTTCCCGCGATAATATTGCCGTCCAAAGTCTCTGCAATATTCTTATACTGGGTTCTCGCTTTGGACAACACCCGGTTGTCATAAACATCCATGTAAGAGGTTGCAATATCCTTTGTTACGATCACACCCTCTAACTTTCCAAGCCGGTTTGTCACCGGAAGTGTTACGACATCTAACTTTTTCATGGTTTCCCATGCTTTTTTCAAAGAAATCTGCGAACTGATGCCGGCTGTTTTGCGGATGGAAATATCCTTGAGCTGTGCCCCTACATCTGTAATTAATTCTGGATCCTCCACCTTAAAATAATCCAGCACATACCGGGTTTCCTCACTGATCGCTCCGGCACGCTTTGGTACATACTGGCGCTCTCCCAGCTGGTTTTTCAGATATGCATAAGAAATTGCCGCACATATCGAATCCGTATCCGGATTCTTATGTCCGACAACCCATACTTTTTTTGGTTCAATATTCATAAATTCCTCACTACCTTAAAAATTAAAAACGCCTAATGAATATAAAATAAATGCAACCAGCATCACAAAATTGATAATGGAAAACCAGGAAAGTACTTTGACATATCCCTTTACAGCGCCAACGCTTTTCTCCATCTCATCCATTTTTTCAATTTTAGAATCAAACTCGTTGAACAGATCCTGAATATTGCGATAGCATTTTACATTCTCGGAGTGAACTTTCTCTGAAAGATCCGTTTTGATAGAATCCAGCTGGGAGGTTGCATTCTCCAGCAATGCCTTCACTTCTGCGACCTGCTCATCGCTTACTTTCTTATTGGCTGCTGTCTGTTCTTCGATAAACTGCCTGCCTGCCTCGATCTGATCTTCTCCAAGCTTTTTGCTGGCTGCGATCTGATTCTCATTTAACTTGCGGTTTGCCTCTAACTGTTCCTCAGTCACTCTCTTCACATCTGCGACCTGCTTTGAGACACTTATTTCAATCTCATTCATCTTCGCGGTGACACGTTCTGCAAGCTCGTCTACTTTTTTGCTGAAATCAGATACGATCTCATCTGCCTCTTCCTGTCTCTCACTTAAGATCTGCTCTAGTTCCTGCGCTTTGTCTTCTCTCTCATTCACAAGATTCTGCAGTTCCTGTACCTTGCTCTCCTTGGATGTCAATAAATTCTGTAACTGTTTTGCTTTCTCCCTGAATTCATCGATCTGACTTAATAAAAAATCTTCTTTTTCCACTTTACTATGTATCCTTTCCTTAGCACGCGTCACTTTTCCTGCGTGTTCTGTTTTATCTTCTTTTGCATTCAGCCTTGCGGACGGCTGTGTAATTTTTTTCTTCTTCCGGTAATTCTGTGCTATTCTCTGAAACAGACCTGCCATTTACGTCTCCTCCCACAGCCAGCTTAAAATAAACTATATTTATTTTACCATTTGCGCTTTTTCTTGTAAAGGAAAAACCTTCCTTTACATTATGTTATCCTGTGGCTGACAATTTAAGGTATCCTGTGGATTTAAAAGAAGCGGTTCCAGACGGAACCGCTTCTGATAAGAAAGGGATTATACTTATTTGCTTATTTTGTTATGAATGATATTCATACTTCAAAATTGCCGTTCATTATTTACATAATTTTTTGAACTCATCAGCTACGAACTGTACTTTTGTTCCAACAACAACCTGAACAGCTGTTTTACTTGGTCTGATAACGCCAGCTGCACCGGCAGATTTGATTTTCTTCTCATCTACTAAAGAGCTGTCTTTTACTTCAAGACGAAGTCTTGTAATACAGTTATCAATGCTTGTAACGTTTGCTGCACCACCAACACCTTCTAAGATTGTTGCTGCTACAGTTGTGTAATCGCTGCTTCCAAGATCAACTTTTTTCTCTGCTTCTACATCATCATCTTCTCTACCAGGAGTCTTTAAGTCAAACTTTGTGATAGCGAAACGGAATACAACGTAGAATACGATAAATGCTGCGATTCCAAGAGGAATGATCATCCATGTATTCTTTGCTGCCGGAAGCGGTGCAGAGAAGATTAAGTCAGTTGCTCCGGCGGAGAAACTGAATCCTGCTCTGAATCCAACTAATACAGTAATAACTGTGAAGATACCATATAATGCTGCATATACAACGTAAAGAGCTGGTGCAAGGAACATGAAACCAAACTCGAATGGCTCTGTAACACCACAAACGAATGCACAAAGAGCTGCGGAAGCTACAAGTCCGATTGCTAATTTCTTCTTGTCACTCTTAGCTGTGTGAACCATAGCAAGAGCTGCACCCGGGACACCGAACATCATACATGGGAAGAATCCAGACATATACATACCTAAATCCCATGATACATCAGCAGATGTCTCACCTGCCCAGAAGTGCTGCAGATCTCCAAGTCCGATCGTATCGAACCAGAATACGTTGTTTAATGCATGGTGTAATCCGGTTGGAATCAGTAATCTGTTTAAGAATGCATAAATACCTGCACCAACAGGTCCAAGTCCAACAATACTTTCACCAATTGCAACTAATGCACCAAATAATAATGGCCAGATAAATAACAGGATTGCTGAAACAATAATAGAAACAACACCTGCAACGATTGCTACGCAACGTTTACCACTGAAGAATGATAACCAGTCAGGTAATTTTGTACCTTTGAATTTGTTGTAGCATGTTGCACCGATGATACCGGCAAGGATACCGATAAATGGGTTTGCAATCTTACTGAATGCAAGCACTTTTGTCTCATTCTCTGCAATTACCGGCATTAACGTTGTAACAACCCCTGTAGAAAGAAGGTTTGTCATCATTAACCATGATGCCAAAGCTGCAAGAGCTGCTGTACCATCATTATCATCTGCCATACCAACGCCGACACCGATAACAAAAAGAATTGCCATGTTATCGATCAAAGCTCCTCCTGCTTTTACAAGGAAGAAACCGATCATCTGAACGATACCGGAAACATCGCCCCCCTGCATGGTAGATGGACATAGCGCATATCCAATACCCATTAAGATACCACAGATTGGAAGACACGCTACAGGAAGCATTAATGCTTTTCCCAATTTCTGTAAATACTTCATCATAATAAAAGCTCCTCCTTTTTTTTATCCCTTTTCATTTTATTTTATGCCGTTATAAGTACGGCTAAAATATATTTTAATCTCCATTCTTGCGTGTGAAAAATCTTATTTTTCACACTAACAACTGTATATTGCGCTTTATTTATTTAGGATCAATACTGTGTCGCCAGGTTCTACTTCCTGATCTGTCACTGTTTCCACTGTCTGATAATCTGATGTATTGCACACAACCACAGGCGTGATCACGTCATAACCGGCTTTTTTTACTGCATCAAGATCAGCCTCTATCAACAGTTCTCCCTTTTTCACAGAATCACCATTGCCTTTATATGCAGTAAAATGTTCTCCCTTTAATGCAACCGTATCAAGTCCTATGTGTATGAGCAGTTCTACACCTTCTGAAGTCGTCATACTTACTGCATGCATCGTATCAAATAACATCTCAATCGTACCATCGGCCGGTGCATATATCCTGCCTTCCGCAGGAATAATTGCAACACCTTTTCCTAAAATCTCCTCTCCAAAAGTTGGATCACTTACATTACTGATCGCAACCGTTTTTCCTTTTACTGGTGAACCTATCTCAATCCCTTTTTCTTTTTTCTTAAAAAAATCAAACATTTCCATACCTCTTTTCTGCTGTATTATTGTCAGGTTTATCCTGCCATACACACACGTTTTATATGTATCGCCAGAAACATGATTTCCTCGCTGGCAATTCCGCTGCCATATTCCTTTTCAATATATTCAGCAATATGTTTACTGCATTCATATTCCTTCGGATACTTATTTTCCATCATCCTTGCAAATTCAATCTCCTCATCTTTCAACAATTCATGCCGGTAAAGGCGCTGTACCAAAAACTTAAGATGAGTGATAAATCTCTCATAATGCAGAGATTCCTCATCAAACTCAATTCCCATTTCCAGCCTGACCAGTTCTAAAATCTTCTGAATCATATTCGTCATTTCAAATGTATCATTGATCGTCGTGTTGTATTCTGCATTCACAAAATGCAGGGCTATAAATCCTGCTTCATCTTCCGTAAACTCTGTACCCAGCTTCTCATTCAAAAGATCAACTGCATATTTTCCCATCAGATATTCCTGATGGTAAAACTTCTTAGTCTCCCAAAGTAATGCATTCTTCAATTGAATCCCCTGCGACTGTCTCTGGATTGCAAAATTAATATGATCTGTCAAAGTGATGTATATATTCTGATTCAGTTGTACATTCAGATTCTTTATTGCGTAGGATATAATATCACTGGTAAGCTGCATGTGCTCTAATGGAATATTTTCTAAAAGTTCCTGAAACTGTCTGGAAAGATTCTCATTCTCAATACGAAAAACCTTCTCGATTTTGCTTTCATCAATCAGTTCTCCCGTATGCGCCTTAAACCCGATTCCCTTACCCATGATAACAATTTCCTGCTGATTCACATCATATGCTGATATTACATTGTTATTAATCACTTTCTGGATAACCATATTCCACTCCGTTTTTGTCCCTAAAAATTTAAAAAAACCAAATTTTACAAAATCCAAGCCAGATATGTAAAATTTGGTTTTGCCTGCTTACCAGTAACAATCCAATGTGCTCTGTTTCTATCTAAATAAATTGTAGCATTCATTGTTTATTATGTCAAGTTTTATTCTTATTATATTTGTTTTTTTGTTAATATCCACCATGTTTTTTTCAAAAACCTGTACACAACAACTAATTATCTCACAAATTTGTTTCAAAGAAAGATTTTAATGCATCATATGCCGCATCTTCATCAGTACCTTCCACTGTTATAGTCACAGTCTGGTCTTTTTTTACTCCCATACTCATAACTGCCATCAGACGGGCTGCATCAGTTACTTTTCCGTCTTTTTCGAGAGTTACTTTACTTTTAAAATTTTTAACCTCTTTTACGAGCATTCCCGCCGGTCTTGCATGAATACCCAATTCGTCCTTTACTGTGTAACTGAATGATTTCATTTTAATTTCCTCCTATGCTTAGATTATGCATTTATTATTTTATTTCTTACAGGCAGCACCATTGCAGGTGATACCGATAATTCATCAATGCCCATTTTCACAAATGTTTCTGTCAAAGTCAGATCTGCTCCAAGTTCTCCGCAAATTCCTGCCCAGATTCCTTCTTCATGGGCACTGTCAATGACCATCTGGATCATTTTGAGTACTGCCGGATGATGTGAATCATAGAAACGGTCAAGTTTTGCATTCTGCCTGTCAATAGCAAGCGTATACTGTGTCAGGTCATTGGTTCCAATACTAAAGAAATCCACCTCTTTTGCGAGATCATCTGCGATCATAACTGCTGCAGGAGTCTCGATCATAACTCCAAATTCAACTTCTTTATATGGCAATCCCTCTGCAGACAATTCCGCTTTCACTTCCTCCATGATTTCTTTTACTTTTTTCACTTCCCATACAGATGCGATCATAGGAACCATAATGGAAATATTGCCAAACATGCTTGCACGCAGCAACGCTCTTAACTGTGTTTTAAAAATTTCCGGCCGGTTCAGGCAGATTCTTACTGCACGATATCCCAATGCCGGATTATCCTCACGATCAAGTCCAAAATAATCTATCTGCTTGTCTGCTCCGATATCTAATGTTCGGATGATCACCTTTTTTCCAGCCATCACTTCTGCAACCGTTTTATAGGCCTGAAACTGTTCTTCCTCTGTTGGAAAATGATCACTCTGCAAATATAAAAACTCACTTCTGAAAAGTCCGATTCCGGCTGCATCATTCTGTAAAACAGCTCCTAAATCTTTTACCTCACCAATATTAGCATAGAGTTTGATCTCTTTTCCATCTTTTGTAACAGTCGGTTTTCCCTTTAACTGCTGTAATAATTCCTGACGTTTCTTCTCATTCTGCTGTTTTTTCTCGTATTCTTTTAATATCTCTTCCTCTGGATCAAGGATCAAAATACCCTTAAATCCATCTATAATTGCATACTTTCCATTCACTTCTTTTGGAATTGCCGCTGATACCAATGCCGGAATATTCATCGTTCTGGCAAGAATGGCTGTATGAGAATTGGTAGAGCCTTGTCTTGTCACAAATGCAAGCACTCTCTCCCGTTCTAACTGAATTGTCTCGCTCGGAGCAAGGTCGTCCGCTGCTATAATATATTTTTCTTCATCGGCCGCATGCACAGTTTCTTCCTTCCGGGATAAAATACGGATCACACGTTCAGAAATATCTTTTACATCTGCTGCACGTTCTTTCATATAATCGTCATCCATATCCGCAAACATCCTTGCAAAATTATCTCCCGTCGTCGCTACAGCAAATTCTGCGTTCACAGACTGCGCTACTATGATATTACGAATAGAATCCAGATAATCTTCATCCTCTAACATCATCTGATGTACTTCAAAAATTGCTGCATTTGCTTCACCAACTTCTTTGACTGCCTTGTCATAAAGTGCCTTTAATTCTTCTGTTGCCTGATTTTTGGCTGCTCTAAAACGTGAAATTTCTGCCTGTGTGTCATCAATTTTCACACGTCTTACCACATTGTTTTCTTTAAAAACTTCTTTGATTTTTCCAATCGCAATTCCTCCGAATGCAATCTTTCCATTAATTTGCTGCATTTGTTTCCCCCCTCTAAACAACAAGTCACATTACTCCACCACATCTGCATTCAAAATCAAAAAAACCGAAAAAGCACACGCAATCATAAGCGTCTTACTTTTTCGGTTTAGTACATTTGCATGTGAACTACCCTCTATATGTATTTTTATTATACGTTTTTACCCTGTTTTTGTCAATACACAATTTCGTATTATGCTAATTATATACTTTGTATACAATTATGATATAATTTTCGACATATTTTCACAGATATATCTTATCTATCGGACCGCCTGCTATCTGTTCCATGCTCCAGTTATAATCCTGTAACCAAAAGTTTATCTTATCACCAGCTTCTGACTTACAAAAAGCCCGAAAAGGCTTATACCTTTCCGGGCTTTGGAAATTTACATCAATTCAGACAAGATCTGCAGCTTATTTGTAAAGCTCAACCAGTCTCTGTAAGTGCTCATAACGAGCCTTTGCAGCTTCCTCAGATGCAGCAAAGAGTTTCTGGGCTCTCTCTGGGAAGGATCTTGTCAGACGGCTGTAACGTGTTTCGTTGTTCAGGAAATCCTGGTAAGAACCATCACCTGGCTTAGATGTCAATGTAAATGGGTTCTTTCCTTCTGCTTTGAGTGCAGGATTGAAGGAGAATAAGTTCCAGTAACCAGCAGCTACTGCTTTCTTCATCTCATCCTGGCAGTGGTTCATTCCGCCTTTAACACCGTGTAACTCACATGGAGCATAACCGATGATTAAAGAAGGTCCGTTGTAAGCTTCTGCTTCAGCTAAAACTTTAACAGCCTGAGCCATGTTTGCACCAAGAGCGATCTGTGCTACGTATACATAACCATAGCTCATAGCGATCTCTGCAAGGCTCTTCTTGCCGATATCTTTACCAGCAGCAGCGAACTGACAAACTTCACCGATGTTGGAAGCTTTAGAAGCCTGACCACCTGTATTGGAGTACATCTCAGTATCGAATACCATAACATTTACGTTATGTCCGGAAGCAAGAACATGATCTAATCCGCCGAATCCGATATCGTATGCCCAACCATCACCACCGAAGATCCATACGGACTTCTTAGCGAGGTAATCTTTCTTATCAAGAGCTGCCTTAGCGTCTGGGCATCCAGCTGCTGCAGCTTTCTCTAACTCTGCTACAAGAGCTTCTGTTGCAGGTGTATTTGCTTTTGTATCGTTCTTTGTCTCAACAAATTTATCAAATGCAGCCTTTAACTCAGCGCTTGCTTTGTCAGAAGTTGCACATTTCTCAGCGCTTGCGATAGCCTGATCACGTAATACTTCCTGACCAATCTGCATACCTAAACCATGCTCAGCGTTATCCTCGAATAAAGAGTTAGCCCAAGCCGGTCCTTTTTTACTGTCTTTGTTTACTGTATATGGTGATGTAGCAGCCGGACCACCCCAGATAGAGGAACATCCTGTTGCATTGGAGATATACATATGCTCACCAAATAACTGAGTAATCAAACGAGCGTATGATGTCTCTGCACATCCTGCACAAGAACCTGAGAACTCAAGTAATGGCTGGTTGAACTGAGAACCTTTTACAGTGTTGTCTGCCGGCATACCAGGTTTCTTGCTTACGTTAGCAACTAAGTAATCGAATACTGGCTGCTCGTCTGCCTGAGATTCCTGTGGAACCATCTCGATAGCACCAACCGGACATACTGTGATACACTCGCCGCATCCCATACAGTCTAATGGAGATACGCTCATTGTGTATTTGTACTCGCTTGCCTTTGGTTTTGTATCAGCAACTTTGATATTGGAAGGAGCTGCTTTTACTTCATCCTCACTTAACATGAACGGACGGATTGTTGCATGAGAACATACAAATGCACACTGGTTACACTGGATACATTTCTCTGCATTCCATGTAGGAACTGTTACAGCTGTACCACGTTTCTCGTATGCTGCTGCACCATGCTCGAACTGTCCATCAGGGTTGCCCATGAATGCAGAAACTGGTAATGAATCACCATCCATTAAGGAGATCGGGTTCATTAAATCTTCTACCATCTTAACTGTCTCTGGACGACCTGTTAATTTCTTAGGAGCCGGATCTGCTGCCGGGTTAGACCAGGAAGCCGGAACCTCTACTTTATGAACTGCATCAACACCAGCGTCGATTGCTTTGTAGTTCATCTCTACGACTGCATCACCTTTCTTACCATAGGATTTCTTAGCAGCCTGTTTCATGAAATCTACAGCCTCTTCGATTGGCATTACGTTTGCTAATTTGAAGAATGCAGACTGTAAAATTGTGTTAGTACGTTTACCCATACCGATCTCGATAGCTTTATCGATCGCGTTGATGGTGTATAACTGAATATTGTTGTCAGCGATGTATTTCTTAGCAGCAGCATTTAAATGATGCTCTAATTCTTCATCTGACCACTGGCAGTTGATCATGAATACTCCGCCTGGTTTTACATCCTGTACCATCTTGAATCCTTTTGTTACATAAGATGGGTTGTGGCATGCTACGAAGTCTGCCTGGTTGATGTAATACGGGCTTCTGATTGGTTTGTCACCAAATCTTAAGTGGGAAATTGTGATACCACCAGTTTTCTTGGAGTCATACTGGAAGTATGCCTGAATATATTTATCTGTGTGGTCACCAATGATCTTGGTAGAGTTCTTGTTAGCACCTACAGTACCATCTCCGCCGAGACCCCAGAATTTACACTCAACTGTACCTTCTGCTGCAGTGATAGGAGCCGGTTTAACTTCCGGTAAACTTAAGTTAGTAACATCATCAACGATACCGATGGTGAATCTGCTCTTTGGAGCATCTTTCTCTAACTCTTTGTATACTGCGAATAAACTTGAAGGTGGTGTATCTTTAGAACCTAATCCGTAACGGCCGCCTGTTAATACGATTGTATCAAGACCTGCCTCACGAAGTGTGGTTGCTACGTCTAAGTATAACGGATCACCAAGTGCACCTGGCTCTTTTGTTCTGTCAAGAACAGCAACTTTCTTAGCTGTCTTAGGAAGAACTTTTAAGAATGCCTCAGATACCCATGGACGATATAAACGAACTTTGATAAGTCCGACTTTCTCACCCTTAGCTGTTAAGTAATCAATTACCTCTTCTGCTACGTCGTTTACAGAACCCATAGCTACGATAACACGGTCAGCATCTTCTGCTCCATAGTAGTTGAATAAATCGTAGTTTGTTCCTAACTTCTCGTTGATCTTAGCCATGTATTTCTCAACGATTGCCGGTAACTCATTGTATGCTGTGTTACAAGCCTCACGATGCTGGAAGAAAACATCTCCGTTCTCATGAGAACCACGCATAGCCGGATGCTCCGGATTTAATGCATGTGCACGGAATGCAGCAACTGCGTCCATGTTGCACATTTCTT
>OGKZ01001073.1_pt1 | contig 20985 bp, 15 predicted proteins | sample 1572571 | NCBI WGS metagenome assembly OGKZ01 (sample SAMEA2581906, study PRJEB24529) | metagenome | biome: Human gut stool | place: China | collected 2011 | reverse complement strand
TGGCGGAAAAGACATCGCCAGACGCGCCGCCGAATTGTGCGGTGGTGCCTTAACACGTTTGTCCTCTAATACTATGATGAAGAAATGGAGGAATCAATTCATGAAAAGAAGGCTATGCCTGGTTCTTTTCCTGCTGATGCTGGTGACCTGCGTCACGGCGTCGGGCGAAGCTGCCGACTGGAATTATGACGCGAACTACTGCATACTCCGCGGCTATAACGGCGCGGGCGGCGACGTGGTTGTGCCCGGCGAATTGGACGGTTTCACGGTGGATGTGATCGGCGTCAACGTGTTCCGCGGGGAAACCATCACCTCGCTGACATTGCCCGAAACCGTGCTGGAGCTTCGAAGCAACGCCATCAGCACATGCGACAACCTGACCCGCGTTTCCCTGCCCCAGAGCCTTGTGGTCATCAACCGCATGAACTTCTTCAGCTGCACGGCGCTGACGGAAGTTACCATTCCCGCAGGTGTGCGCTATATCGGCGACGCTTCATTCAGATACTGCGACTCGCTGCGCAAGATTACCTTTGAGGGTGTATGCCCTGCAATCGACATTGACTGCTTCAGCCTTCTGCCCGAGGGCGCGACGGCTTACGTCCCGGACGACCAGCTGGATGCCTATATAGCGGCGTTTGAAAATGCCGGCAGTGAAGTAAGCGTCCAGCCCAGCGGCAAAAACGCCGTGATTATGGAGAACAACGGCTATGTGGAATCGGAGTTCGATTTCGACGCTTCCACCGGCACGATTACCTCCTACAACGGCTACGCCACTTATCTGGCCATCCCCGAAACCATCGGCGGCGCGCCGGTAAAGGCCATCGCTCCCGAGGCGTTCGCGCAGCACACCTATCTGGCGCTGCTGGAACTGCCTGAAGGGCTGGAAACCATCGGCGATCGCGCGTTTTATAACTGCGAAACGCTGGCCCGCGTTCACTTCCCCTCCACGCTGAAGTTCATCGGCGACAGCGCGTTTTACAACGCCTACAAGAGCAGCATTCTGGAGCTGCCTGAGGGGCTGGAGCATATCGGCGCATACGCCTTCTATTTTGCTGGCATCAAAGGCTTTCTGACGCTGCCCGAGGGGCTTAAAACCATCGGCGAAAGCGCGTTTGAAGCCTGCAGCAACATGGGTGGCAATCTCTATCTGCCCTCGACGCTTGAGTCGATTGGCTCCCGCGCCTTCAAGGGCGACTACAACATTCAGTACATCGTTCTGGAAAGCCTGACCGCGCCCACGCTGGGCGAGGACGTCTTCGCGGGCTGCGATTATCTGTACGACATCGACCTGAACGCGCACGGTACGCGTCAGGAGATGCAGCAGTGGCAGGCGTATGTGGACGCGCTGGGGCTTCCCTGCCGCGTGTGGCGCGCGCAGGACCCGACTGCCCAATCGCCTGAGAAGGGCGCGTATCGGTACGAAAACCGCGTGTTGACCGAATACACCGGCACAAAGACGCGCATTCACCCCCATCTCACCGTTTCAAAGGAGGCGGTGGTCGGTCTGGGCGACGGTGTGTTCAAGGGCAGCCAGACCATCGAATACTTCTCCGTCGCCCACAACGATGAATTCACCACCATCGGCGCGGAGGCCTTCATGAACAGTTCCCTCCGGAACGTGGATCTGTTCGACTCCGTGACCACCATCGGCGCGCGGGCGTTCGCGGGCTGCACGCAGCTGGAAGCCCTGACCCTGCCCAACTCGCTGACCACCATCGGCGAAGGCGCGCTCGACGGTCTGACAGGGCTGAAAAAGCTGGTGATTCGGTGCGATCCGGCAATCATCCCCGCAGGCGTGTTTGCAAATCTGCCCGCGTTGAGCGACGTGACCATCGAATTCGGCGCAATCCCGGCGCATATGTTTGAGGGCAGCGGCGTAACCGTGCTCACGTTGGGCGCGGGCGTGACCGAAATCGGCGACAGCGCGTTTGCCAATACCGCGCTGACAAGTGCCGAAATGCAGAACGTGACCGCCATCGGCGCGGGCGCGTTTGCCAACACCGCGCTGACAAGCGCCGAAATGCAGAACGTGACCGCCATCGGCGCGGGTGCGTTTGAAGGCTCCGCGCTGGAGCGCGTACAGCTGAACGCGGCCGCTTCCGTAGGCGAGAGAGCCTTCGCGAACACAAAGCTGACGAAGATGGTCATCCCCACCGCCGGCAGTTTCCCGCTTTCCGCCGTCGAGGGCACGAGCGCCGAGCTGCGTCTGCCCGCCGACGCGACCGATGAGCAGCTTGCCGCGTGGAACGAGACACTCCAGCGCCCGTGGTACGACCCCATGCTGCGCGAGGGCGAAGTAAGCAAATTCGTAAAGATGCCCTTCGAGCCGACTCCCGCCGAGAACTTTGAGTTTGATCCGGATACCGGTCTGATCGCCGCCTACGTCGGAACTGACGTGGATGTGGTCGTGCCGCGCGAAATCAACGGCGTAACCGTGGTAGGCTTCAAAAACTACAACGCCTTTGACGCGTGCCATGACTATACAGATTCCTCTGTGACGAGTGACCGTACCGAGTGGGTGCGCCTGCGCACGCTGGTGCTGCCCGAAACAATCAAAGAGCTGCCGGACATGATGCTCGCCTACTGCCAGCAGCTGGAGACCTTCGTCTGCTACGCGCCCCTGGAGAGCACCGGCGGCAATCAGTTTATGCTCTGCCGGAGCCTGAACAACGTAATCTTCGTCAACGGCGTGCGCGAAATCGACAATTACGCCTTCGACAGCGCAGGACCGCTGGGCAACCTGTACTTTGGCGAGCATCTCATAAGGATCGGCCAGCAGGCGTTCAATTTTGCCGGCCTCAGTTCCTTCGTCGCCGACGCGGAGCGTGTGGAATACGGCGCGTTTACTGAATGCAAGAACCTGACCAGCCTGCACTTCACCAGCAAGATGAAGGACTTCGGCGAAAACTGCATCGTCAACTGCCCGAACCTTGCCGAAATCTGCTTCGACGGCTGCGATTTGACCGCGTCCCCCATGGGACTGATGATGAACGTCGCGCCCAAGCTGACCGTGCGCGTACCCGAAAGCATGAGTGAAGAAAACCTCAGGCACGCTCAGAATTGCCAGAGCTGGAGCGAAAACCGCAGCGAGGTTACCGTAATCACCGAGCCATGCGCCCACGCGCAGCCCGCGCTGCCCGATTTGCCTGCGCTGCTCCCCACCCTGAAGCTGGATGCAAGCGTGGAAACTGCCGCGCCCGCGCAGTCCGGTACGTTAGACGCGGCTGAACCCGAAGTTGCGCCTGAACCCACCCCCATTCCCGAACCTGTCGCGCAGAACGCTGGCATTCCCGATGAATATCTGGGCGTGTGGTACGGCGTGCGCATGGAGATAGGGGGTACACCCTATCCGCTGGCCGACATGGGGCTGGATGTGACCTTCACCCTCGGCGCGGACGGCGCGGCTGAAATGAACACGAACGGCGACGTGGACAGCATCCATTGCGCCATGCAGGACGGCGTACTCATGGCGGACGGCATATCGTTCACGCTGCAGGACGCGCTCCTCACGGTTTCCATGGACGGCGTGACCATGACGTTCAGCCGCGAGAAGCCGGAAGCCTCAAGCGCGGCCATCCCGAGCATCAACGAAAGCGCCATTATCGACGATTTCAGGGGCTTCTGGACGCTTGCGCGCGTCACAGCGGACGGCATCACACTGCCCGCTGAAGCCGCTGAAATGGCGGGGGATACGCTGGTCATTTACGGCACTACCTGTGACCTGACCCTGCATGGTACGATGCTGGACGGTCTGTCCTGCCGCATGGACAATTTCACGCTGCTCATCTCCATCCTGAACGGCGAGGCTGCCGTCACGCTGCGCGAGGATGGAACGCTCAGCCTTGAAATGAGCGACCTCACCCTGTGGTACGAGCGTACCGGCGATGCCCCCGAAGCGCCCGCCGAACCAACTGCGGAATTCAATCCCGCCGTCACGCCCGAACCCGCCGCCGGCGCCGAGATTATGCTGGAAAAGAAGTACGTCATGACCGACGCGGATGTAAGCGGCTACAACATGACCGCCGCGCAGCTGGGCAATTATGAGTATTCCCTTCTCTTCCATGCGGACGGCACCGTCAAATTGGTCATAGCAGGCGCGGATATTCCCGGTCTCACATGGGTCTTTGGCAAAGCGCCCACAGAAGCGGGTGAGGTCGACGGCATTGTCATCAACTATTACACGCAGGCGCTGTACATCGTGCCCACGGAGAAAGGCTGCGATATGGACTATTTTGGCTCTATGCTGATCCATTTTGCGCCGGAAGAATCCGCAAAATAATGCCACTTCCGAATGAAGCACTGCGCTGTGCCAAGCGGAACGAACGACCGTCATTTCTTTTTCATTGATCAAACAAAAAGAGGAGGATTTTCCCCCATGAAGAAAATAATCGTTTTCCTGTTGACCGCACTGCTGATGTTTTCCGTAGCCTTCGCCGATTCTGTTCCGATGAGCAAAGAGGATCAAATGGCCAGTCTGGTGAAGAATTTTCTGGAAGAAAATGAATTCCCCTATGAATATGACGACTATACCTTCACCGTGCCCTTTTCCGTCGATAACTCGATGGAATACGCCTTTATAACCGTTTATATCTACGATGATATGCTGTCCGTGTCCGTGGACGCGCCGATTCACGGAACCCGGGAGGTCTTTGAAAAGATGGCCGTGTTCACCACGCTGGTCAACAACGAGATCTACTATGCACAGTTCCGCCTCGATCTGGATGGAGACGAGTTCTATATCTCCTGCCGCTCCTGCAACCTGGTGGAGGACGTTCTCCCCGGTGAGAACGAGCTGTTCTACCTGTTCGCCATGCCGCACAGCTATATGGAAGATTACGGCGACGGCATCGTGGCGGTACTAAGCGGCGGCGATCCCTACGAAGCATTTGAAGCCTGTCAGGCGGCGGTAGACGCGCAATGACAAACATCACCAATCCATACTTGAGCGCAAAGGCTGTCGCCAAGAAAAAAACGGATATTCCCGTTGTGCTGGTCTGTGCCATTTTTGCGGCGGCGACTGTCTCCGCGACGATAAAGATGTTTTCGCAGGGGAAAACGCTGTCCGGCGTGATGGGTATTTTCCTATTCGCTGCGCTCATAACGCCTGTCTTTCGCATTCTTCGCCATGCATACCGCAGAGCCTGCGCGCGCCGTATCGCAGGCGCGCTGCTCCCGCTGACCGAAGAAAGCCTGACCTTTGACCAGCTGGGGGCGGTTTTCGCCTCCAGCAAAGCCTTTGAGCAGCTCAGATCGCTCATCGGCACGGGATACCTGCAAAACCTGCAGATTAACGCTGCGACGCGCACGGTTGCGCTGTACACGCCGGAGGGCACATTCGTGCAGTGGATCTGCCCCGGCTGCGGCGCGAAGAACAGCGGCCGACGCGGCAGCGCGCCGCGCTGCACATACTGCGGTCAGCCGTACGCAAAATGACAGCCAGCCCCCCCGTCGCGACTGCAAGAAAATGGTCGATTCCTGCGCAAAGCCGGGGAGCATAGCACACCCCAATTCCCCCTTCCAGCACTCAAAAGAGCGCTCGCCAGCCTTTCCGCTGACGAGCGCTCCTTATTTTATACTAATGCTAATTCTCATCTAAGCCATGGCATTCGCACAGCATCTTTTCTGCCCTAACTTTGCATCGTTCCGCTCGCGCGTACCTCCAGTACGCCTCGCTTCACTCAGCTTTGCCAGAACGAAAAATCTGCTATGCTCGATCCCATGTTTTGGAATCGAATTAGTATAAAAAGGCTGCCGGACAAGCCGGACAGCTGGGGGATTAGTCGCGCTCGTGCGTGAACAGGCGATACGTCAGGCGAAGGATATAATAATACGGGCGCTTCTCCATTACTCTTTTTCCTCCTGCGCGTGGCGCGCAATGTCATCGCGGATGAGCTGCTTCAAGTAGCCTTGGATGTTTGGAATGCCATCAAGGTACGCCATAATGTCATTGTCCTTATGGACGTTTACCTTCATTCGGTAGGTGCGTGTGTTGTTCTCAAGCCATTCGTTGTGGTACTTTCGGAAATTAAATGCTTCTTTGGTTTCGGCGGTGGTTTGGTTCTCCATGTGGATGCTCCTTTCAGCGGGCGACACAGAAGCCGTCCGCGTCGCAAATGGTGGCGCGCTGCTGCTGCGGATAAGGCAGACGGTGCAGGGCGGTTTCCGCTTCTTCGGGCGTGGCGTAACTGCCGACGGTGCGCCCGGCGACCAGCACGGAATAGCTGGACGCGGGGGCGGCGGACAGGACGGTGCGGAGAAGGGAAAACAGGTTACGGGTGCAGCGGGCTTTGGTGTTGGCGGTAAGCTGAATCTCACTGTCCCGCCGCCGGCGTCGGCAGCGGCTCCGGCGTGCGGTCATCCGCCGTGACCTCCGGCGTGGGTGTCGCCGACAGTTCCTCCGCATACAGCAGATTCAGCGTCTTGACATCCGCCGTGCCCGTCGCGGACAAACCGTTCGCCTTCTGGAACGCCTTCACCGCGTTCTGCGTGCCTGCCAGGAACGTGCCGGAGCACTTGCCCGAATAGTACCCCAAATCCGTCAGCTTCCGCTGCATCCAGTACACATCCTCGCCGGAGCTGTTCACTTTCAGCGTCCGGAAGGGCTGCGGCGGCATCGTCCCGGCGCGATAATCCGGCTCGGCGGTCGGCTGCGGCGTGACGTAGGGCAGCATGTTCTTCGTGTTCAGCGAGGGCAGCTTCAGCGCGGCGCGGAGTTCCGGGTCAGCGGGCATGTCGGCGCGAATCGTAACGACCGTCCCTGCCCCGCAGTTGTTGTAAATCCACTTCGCATCCGCAACGGTCAGGCGAATGCACCCGTGCGACGCGCGCTTGCCGAGGTTCTTGTAGGACTTGACCGATAAATCCATGGTGTTGACCGTGTTGTAAATGACGGAATGGAACGCAATGGACGAGTTGATGCGCGTCCAGTACTGCGCGTGGCTGCCCCACTCCGGGAAGTAGCACCAGCGCGCCGTGCGCCCGTTGAGTGTGAATGTGCCGATATCCGACGGATTCTTGCGCGTGCCAGTGGAGCAGAGCATCTGCCGCACAACAACGGTGTAATCGCCGTTTTCGTCGCGCCCGTAGACGGTCGTCACCTGATTGTTGACGTCCACCGTGATGGCAAACGGCACAGGCGTCGGTTCAGGCGTAGGCTTCGGATCATCAGCCGCGGCACGCACATCCGGGTCGTTGAACAGCGCGTTCCATGTGTTTTCGCCCACGATGCCATCCACGCTCAGCGCGTTCTGCTGCTGGAATGCCTTCACCGCGTTGCGCGTGTGCCCCAGAAAATTGCCGCTGATGTTGCCGGAATAGTACCCCAGTTCCGTCAGGCGGGTCTGCACGAGCTTGACTTCTTCGCCCTTGGACTTGTTGTATTGCAGTTTCTTGACGAACGCCACCGTCGGCGCGGGCGTCGGGGTGGTGGTTTCATCCGAGAGGTGCATTCCGGGCGTGGGCGAAGGGGTGGGCGTTGCCGCGGCGGACGAATCCCGGCTGATGGCATCGCCGCTGAACAGGCGTTCGAGCGTCTGCACATCCGCTTCGCCCGTAATCGGCAGGGCATTCGCCGTCTGGAACAGGCGGATGGCTTCCTGTGTCGCGGGCAGATAGCGCCCGGAAATCTTGCCCGTGTAGTAGCCCAGCGCCATCAGGCGAATCTGCGCCTGCCGCACGTCCTCGCCGACGCATCCCAGCCGCAGCGGGCGATAATCCGCCGCATAGATGGCTTCCTGCGTCGCTTTGTCCGCCACGCCCGTCACCGCAAGGGCAAAATCTCGCTGGAAATCCTCCACCGCGGTTTTGGTCGCCTCGCCATAGCGCCCGGTTACATCGCCGCTGTAATAGCACAAATCCGTCAGCGCGGTTTGCAGGGCGGACACGTCGTCGCCCTCATCATTCAGGGTCAAATCGCGCGTGATGTTCGCCGCGCCCTCCGTCCACTCCACGCTGTCATCCGGCACGGCCTCCCCCGCATCCTCCGCCGATGCGAAGGGCAGTATCATCATCACCGCCAGCAGGAGCGCCGCCAGCGTTCGTTTCCACAAAGGCATCAAAAGCACCTCGTTCATGCTGATATTCAGGGATACGATTCTATTGTACTGGTTTTTCGCGCAGTTTGCAAGCGGATTTTTCCCCACGCGAAAGGCTGCCAAGCGTCCTGCGCCTGACAGCCCTGCGGCTATTGCCATTGGAAGTTATTTTTTCAGCGACACCTTGTGTGTCTCCTGATTTTCGCCGTCCGCTTCCGGCTTGGGTGCTTCTGCCGGAACATTCTGCGCTTGCAGCTTCTCCAGCTTTTCGGCGATGGCCTGCATATTCGCGGCGATGCTGTGGATGTTCTCGTCGCGCGTTTCCTCCACCCACGGCGAACCATCCGCCGGGCGGAGCGAATCAACGCCGATTCGGATGAAGTCAATCAGTGCCCAAATGCCAAGGCCGCCCGCAGTGAGCAGCTTAATGATGCCCGAAACGGTGTAGCCGAGGTAGAAGCGGTCAACGCCGAAGAGCCCCGTGAATCAAGCCCAGCAGCCGAAGCACCACCGCCGGCACGATAAATGCCCGATTCAGCCCTTTTCTTTGAATTTCCACGTCATTTCCTTCCCTCGTGATTCCTTACTTTCATTTTACCCTCCCCTCAAAAAAAGTAAAGCATTTTTTTCTGAATAATATAATTTTGGCATTCTTAACAAAAGCATCCCAATTTGTTGTGGAACTTCACAAGAGGATTCCGCTGCTTGCGCCATCCGGGCGCACACAAAAAAGACTGCCCGCACTCGGCAGGCAGCCTCGCTTCTGATAATTTCCTCATCAATATCGGTAGTTATACTGATAGCTGCTGAACCCATCCATAATCGACACGCCCATCACCATCCCGACAATCGACAGGATAACCACCACAATGACCGCCACCAGCACGCCGCACCAGTAACCGCGCGCAAAGTTGCGGCGATTCAGGTTGTCGTCATTCAACGCAAAAACGATGGCGAGAATCCAGCCAATGACCGGAAGCGTGAACAGGATGCCATAGCCTACATATGCCCAAGGCGACAGCAGTCGATACTGATTGTTTCCGTTTTCACTCATGCGAAAAACCTCCTTTTTCATCAGGCGGATTTGTCCGCCGTGATACCCCTTTCAGTTTTCCCTTACTCCTGATAGTCCTGCAGCGACACCGACACCATCCGGCTCACGCCCTGTTCCTCCATCGCCACCCCGAACAGGCTGTTGCAGCGCTCCATCGTACCCTTGCGGTGCGTGACGACGATAAACTGCGTACCCTTCGAGTATTCCTTCAAATAATCCGCGTAATACCCGATATTCGCATCATCCAGCGCGGCTTCAATCTCGTCCAGAATGCAGAACGGCGTTGGCTTCAATTTCAGCATCGCGAACAGAATCGCAATCGCCGTCAGCGCGCGTTCCCCGCCGGAGAGCAGCGACAAGAGCTGCAATTTCTTTCCCGGCGGCTGGGCGTTGACCTCGATGCCGCAGTTCAGCGGGTCGTCCGGATCCATCAGCTTCAGTTCCGCGTGACCGCCGCCGAACAGGCGCGTGAACGTCTCGGCGAAATACCCCTGCATCTTCGAGAAGTTCTCGACGAATGTAGAACGCATCTGAATCAGCAGCCGCTCGATGAGTTCGCGCAAGTCCATTTCCGCGCGCTTCAAGTCCTGCTGCTGGGCAGTCAGGTCGTCCACGCGCGCCTTGGTTTCGGCGTATTCCTCCACCGCCCCGACGTTGACCGTCCCCAGTGCGCGAATCTGCCCTTGCAGCTCGGCGGCGCGGCGGTCGCTTTCCTTCTCGTCGAAGGGCGTGCGGCGGAACTCCTCTGCCCCGGCGTAGGTCAGCTTGTAGGTGTCCCAGATGCGGTTTTGCAGATTCTTCTGGTCGCCCTCGATGCGCGCCTTCGCCAGCTCGGTCTTGTGCAGCTTCTCGCTGTCACGGTTGTAGGCTTCGTGCAGGTTCTCCATGTCGCTGAGGATGTCGCGCAGGTCACTTTGCGCCTGTGAACGTCGCTGCTCGATGGCCTGCGCGGCGCTCTCCTGCCGCAGCTGCTCCTTCTGGCGGCGGGCGGATTCGGCTTCCTCGCGCTTCATGTCATTCTCGTCAATGGCGTCCAGCTCGTCCATCTCGTGCAGCAGCTGTTCGCGGCGCTCCTGTTCGCGGAGGATTTGCGCCTGATCCTGCTGCGCGTGGGCTTCGTCGCGCTCCAAGTCGCTTAAGCCGTGGCGCAGGTCGGACAATTGCAGCGTGCGCACCATCAGGCGGTCGTTTTCCGCGCTGGCTTCCGCGCGCGCCTTGACCAGCGCATTCTGCATTTCAATGGTCTTTTGCTCCATCGCGCTCTGGTCGCCCTGCGCGCCCGTGCGCTGATGTTCAATGGTCTCCAGCTGCTGACGAATGTCCTCCAGCGACTGATGCAGCTGCACGCGCGCCTGCTCAGTCTCCTGCATCCGCTGTAAATGGGTGTTCAGGTCGGCGGATACGCTTTCGCGGCGCGCCTGTTCGCGGGCGACGGCAATCTCCTGCTGATGCAATGCGTTCACCGCGTCGCTGACCTTCTGCCGCTTCTCCTGCACCGTCTGCTGACGCTGTGTCAGTTCCTGACGGCACTTGTCCAGTTCCGCGCGCCCGGTTTGCAGCTTCGCGGTCAATTCCTTCAGTTCACGCTCGCGGCTGAGCAGGTTGGACACCTTCGACTGCGCCGAACCGCCCGTCATCGAGCCGCCGGAGTGCATCACGTCGCCCTCCAGCGTCACCAAGCGAAACGCGTGATTGCCCGCGCGCATAATCGGAATGCCGTGGTCGAGGTTGTCGGCAATCACCGTGCGCCCCAGCAGATTTTCCACAATGCCGCGATATTCCGGCGCGCACTGCACCAGTTCGCTCGCCACGCCGAGGCAGCCCGGCAGCTTCAACGCATTGCGCTCATTGCCATAGAGCGTTTTGCCGCGGATGGCGCTCATCGGCAGGAACGTCGCGCGCCCCAGCCGATTCTGGCGCAGGTAGTTAATCAGCTCCTTCGCCGTCTCTTCGGTGTCGGTGACAATGTTCTGCTGCGCCGCGCCCAGCGCCATATCAATCGCCGTTTCGTACGCCTGCGGAACGGTCATCAGCTGCGCCAGTACGCCCTTGACGCCCGTCAAGCCGCGCTGCTTGGCGTAGGTCATCGCGCGCCGAACCGCCATGTTGTAGCCTTCCATGTCGCGCGTCATTTCGGTCAGGACATTATGACGGCTCGCCGCCGCCTGCATATCGGCGGATTGCTTTTCGACATCCGCGCGCAAATTGGCATACGCGGTATCCGCCTCATCCGACGCTTGCCGCGCCTGCGCCAGCTTCTCCTGACACTGCTGCTGATGCTGATTTTCTGTTTTTAGCTGCTTTTCGACGGCAATCAAGGCTTCCCGCAGGGCAGCTTCCTGCTCCTGCAGTGCCCCGCTGGATTCCTCAATTTCCGTCAAGCGCGTTTCCATCTGCGCCTGCATCGTGTTCAGGCGCGTCTTGTCGTTGCGCACATCGGACAGGCGATTCATTTGGTCAATGACAGCGGCTTTCTGCGCTTCCAGCGCTGCGTCCGCTTCCTTTTCCTTCGCCTGCGCCTTCTCGGCGGCTTCCTGCGTCGCCCGGAGGATTTGTTCCGCGTCGGCAATCAGGCTGTGCTGCTTCTCCACGTCCGCCTGAATCCGTGCATGATCCTTCTCGATTTCCGCCAGCCGCTCCTGTGCTTCCTCCTGCTCGCGGACGATGCGCTGGCGGTTCTCGCTGCGCGTCTCGCGGCGGCTTTGCAGGGCGGAGAGCTTCTTCTGCGATTCGTGCACATGCTCGGCGCATTCCATCAGTTCGGTGCGCGCCTTCGTGATGGCTTCTTCCAGCTGATCGATGCGGTTCTGCGTCTCATCGCGGCGGGTGGTCTTGTCGGTCAGGTTGCTTTCCGTGTCCGCCAGAATCGTCTGGACGGTCAGCAGTTCGCTTTCCAGTTCGGACAAGCGCGCCCGCGCCCGGTCGGAGCGAATCAGGAAGAGGTTCAAGTCCAAATCCTTCAGTTCGGTGGACAGCTCCAGATACACGCGGGCGTTGCGGCTCTGCTCTTCCAGCGGCTTCAAGCGCTTCGTCAGCTCATCCAGAATATCATCGACGCGCTCCAGATTTTCCAGCGTCCGCTGCAATTTCTTGTCCGCTTCTTCCTTGCGCGCCTTGAACTTAACGATGCCCGCCGCTTCCTCGAACACTTGCCGGCGATCCTCGCTCTTGCGGGAGAGGATTTCGTCAATGCGCCCCTGCCCAATGATGGAGTATCCCTCTTTGCCGATGCCCGTATCGCGGAAGAGGTCAACCACGTCCTTCAAGCGGCAGGCAGTGCGGTTCAAGTAATATTCGGATTCGCCGTTGCGGTAGACGCGGCGCGTGACCATAACCTCGGCAGCTTCCATCGCCAGCGCATGGTCATCGTTGTCAAACACCAGCGATACTTCGCAGTAGGACAGCGGCTTGCGCTTCTGCGTGCCGTTGAAAATCACGTCGGACATGCTCGCGCCGCGCAGGGTTTTCGCGCTCTGCTCGCCCAGCACCCAGCGCACCGCGTCACCGATGTTGCTCTTGCCCGACCCGTTCGGCCCGACGATGCCCGTTATGCCCTCATCAAAGACGATTTCCGTCCGCTGGGCAAAGGATTTGAAGCCATACAGCTCCAATTTTTTCAGCTTCATTTATTAACTCCCATAGCGGGGATGCCCGCTGGTTCATGGGCATTCCAATAAACACCCATAATAAGTATAGCACAAACCCTCTTCTTGGACAACTGCCGCCGCCTGATTTTCCATGCTTTTTCCCCTCCCTTTTTCCCTTCTACCCGTTGCAAAGGCGGGCATTTCCTGCTATACTGCAAGCAGATTCCTGCAAAGCAAAGGAGAAGCATTATGTTCCGTCCCCTCTGCGCGGAAAATCCGCTGCCCGCCGCTCGGCGCGTCTATGAATACCTGCAATCGCTTTCCGGCAAGTGCCTGACCGGGCAGATGGAAAGCCAATGGTGCCGCTCGACTGAGCATGAAATCAGCTATCTGACCGATGTCACCGGTCGTCAGCCTGCCATTCGAGGGCTGGATTTCATGGATAACGACTATCTGGGCGTGACGCAGCGCGCGAAGGACTGGTGGGCGCGCGGCGGCATTCCCACCATCTGCTGGCACACGGGCGCGGATTTCTTCTCCGGTTACCCCGAATGCCGCGAAAGGGAACTGGACTGGGCTTCCGCTTTTGTGGACGGCACGGAAGCGAACCGCCGTCTGCTGGATGGGCTTGACCACGCCGTCCCCTACCTGAAGCGCTTGCAGTCAGATGGCATTCCCGTTCTCTGGCGACCTTTCCACGAGATGGACGGCGGCTGGTTCTGGTGGGGTCGCGGCGGCGCGGCGAATTTTGTGCGCTTGTGGCGGCTGATGCACGACCGCTACACGCATGTTCACGGTCTGCGGAATCTAATTTGGGTGCTGGGCTTCTCTGACGCGACGGAGGATTTGCGCCCGTGGTATCCGGGGGACGACGTGGTGGACATTCTCGGCGGCGACAGCTACAAGGGCGGTGCGCAGGGGGATTTATACCGGCGATGTGCCGCGCTTGCCCCGACAGGGATGCCGATTGTGTTCCACGAGTGCGGACAGATTCCGACCCGCGCGGAAATGGACGCGACGAATGCCCCGTGGGCGTACTTCATGGTGTGGCACACCAGCTGGCTGACGGACAGCAGCAAGGGGAACACGCCGGAGTCGCTGCGGGCGATTTATCGGGATAGCGGCTTTGTGACGCTGCATCAGCTGCCGGATTTTATCGAAAACGACGAATGATTGCTGAAGAACATGCAAGGAGGTTATTCTCATGACCCTTCACGAACAAGTCACCGATATTCTCGCCTCCGCTGTCGAAGCGCAGGAATGCGCAGGCATCAGCGTACTGGTGCGGCGCTGCGGAGAGGAAATGCTCTATACGCAGGCGGGCATGTCCGACATTGCGTCGGGGCGGCTGATTCACCGCGACAGCATCTTCCGCCTGTACAGCCAGTCCAAGCCAATTACGTCCGCCGCCGTGATGCTGCTGGCGGAGCGTGGGCAGATTGACCTGATGGACGGCGTAGATCGCTATCTGCCGGGCTTCCGGAATGCGCGCGTCGTCGATAAGCAGGGCACGATTCGCCCCGCGACCCGCGCGCCGTGGCTGATGGAGCTGCTCGGCATGACGGCGGGCGTCTGCTACCCCGACAGCGACCCGGCGGGGCAGTACGCCGCAAAGGTGTTCGACGAAGCGACGCAGGAAATCCTCGCGGGCGGCGGCGTGCCGACAGTGGAGTTCTGCAACCGCTTGGGGCAGCAGCCGCTTTCCTTCCAGCCGGGCACGCACTGGCGCTACTCCACCTGCGCGGACATCCTCGGCGCGGTGGTGGAGGTCGTCAGCGGAATGCGCTTCGGCGAGTTCCTCCGCAAGGAGTTCTTTGAGCCGCTGGACATGGTAGACACCGGCTTCTACGTTCCCGAAAGCAAGCGAAATCGCCTTGTGACCGCCTACAAGCGCACGGAAAACGGACTTGTGCCGTGGACAAGCACACACCTTGCCGTCGGCGTTTACGACCGCGAACCTGCCTTTGAATCTGGCGGCGCGGGGCTTGTTTCGACGCTGGAAGATTACAGCCACTTTGCCGATATGCTGCTGGCGGGCGGCACTTACGAGGGGCGGCGGATTCTCTCGCCCGCGACAGTCGCCTGCATGACGCAGCCGCAGCTGAAAGACGCAGTTCGCCGCGATATGTGGGATTCGCTGGACGGGTACAGCTACGGGCACTTGATGCGCATTTGCGCTGAACCGGGGCGCATCGCCGGATTAGCTTGCGAGGGCGAATATGGCTGGGATGGCTGGCTGGGAACATACTTCGCGAACTTCCCCGGGCAGCAGATGACGATTCTGTCGATGCAGAACACGGTTGATTCCGGTACGACACGGGTGGTTCGACAGATGCGCAACGCTGTTCTGGCGGCACTCAGCCGCGAAAATTAACCATAAGGGAAACGCGCTCAAGCCGGGGCGCAAAAAAAGGGTCAAGGGACAATGTCCCTTGCGGAGTCCAGAGGCAGCGCCTCTGGTGGGGCTTGGGGCAACGCCCCAACTGTTTCTCGTCAAATCAATTCAAAGAGAAAAGTCAACAAAAGGCGCAGGCAGCGAAGCGTCCCTGCCAGTAACTTTGCGCATCCGCAGATGCACCCCCAAGCTGCTTTACCCACCACTTGCATATTGTCGCGCCAGATGGGCGCGACTGAGTAGTTGGTCTTGCAACCATAGCTGCTTTTGCCCACAAGCAGGGGATTTCGCCTCTGCAACCGTAATCATCCCATCATAAAAATCCCCCGTCAGCCGGACATCATCATCCGCTGGCGGGGGATTCTCATCCTCATCAATACTCGTAAATCGTAATCAGCCCGCCCATGTTGTCCAGCGACATGGTGTAGTTGCTGGTCTTGCGGCTGATGCTGACGGAGAAGGTGCTGCTGTCGTCGCCCACCTGCTGGCGGACGATTTCGTACTTCAGCTGACCGTCCTCAAACACGGCGATGTGCGGGTGCGCCATCAGGTACTCGATGTACTCTTCCAAGCACATGTCCAGATGGTGCATCACCGTCGCGTTCGGAATGCCCACGAAGCGGAACAGATTCATTTCCACGTTCACGCCCGTCTTGTAGGCGCGGCTGACGGTGCCCTTCGTCGGGAAGTCCTGCAGCGGGAAGCGGAACACAAGCCCGTACTTCCAACTGTTTTCGTACATCCACTTGCCCTGCTCACTCTCGGAGAACACCATCTTGTTCAATTCGTCATTGCCGTTCTCGTAGAGGTACAGCGTGAAGGCCAAGCCGGAGTTATATTCGCTCGTGCCGGGCAGGTTGATGCTCTTCTTTGTGGCGGCAATCAGCTCATCATCCGTCCACGCGCTGTGGCGGCCTTTCAAGCGGTTGTATTCCGCGTCCCAGAGCGTCTGCTGGTCGGAAATGCTGCGGTACGCCTCGCGGACGACATAGCCCTCCAGCCCCGCTTCTTTTGCGGCATTGAGCGCATCCAGCAGGGCATTCGCCGCCACCGGGAACAGCCGCTGGTCGGAATTGCGCCAAATGCTCTTCGTCACGCCCATGCTCCGCGCATAGGTCATGATGGACACCAGCGATGATTCGTCAAAATCCGACGGGCGGGAATGCCACTCGTTGACCAGCAGCAGTCCGCCCAGCATCACGTCCTGACGCGACACCGTGACCGTGCCGGGGTTATCCAGCGGATAATTCGTCAGGTCGACAATGGAGATGCCTTCCTGCGTGTCCGGCGTAGGCCAGTCGGCACTGATGTTGTTGTTCGCCGTCAGACGGTCTTGCAGCTCCTGCACTTCCTGCCGATACGCTTCGTAGCGCTCCGTGTTGCGCTTCTCCACCTCGGCGCGCTGCTCATTGACGTTGCGCACACGCATGGCGTAGAGCAGATTGCTGCCGAACAGGCACAGCACCGCCACCGCCGCCAGCACCGCCGTCGTCGCAATCAGGAACGTCAGCGAACTGACGCGCTTCTTCCCGGATGACTTCTTCATATACGAAAAACACCTGCCTTTTCGGGTGAAACCCTTTCATCAGGATGCCCGCGCGGCGGAAAATCAGTCAGCACAGGCATATTCTCTATCTCTATTCGCCGCGCAAGGGCGATTTTCCTGCTTGCGGAAAAAATCTGCATCAAAAAGCGTGTTGATTGAATGACTTTTCCTGCGCGGGACACAATAACAACGTCGCAGGGAGCGATTTCCCTGCAATCTGGAAGATTGAAAGGGGATTTTTTAATGCAAACCAGTTGGATAACGCGGAAGCGCCTGTTGATGGCGCTGTCACTGTGTTCCTGCGCCGTTCTGCTTGCGTCCTGCCGCGCCAGCGCCGACACGCGCACGGGTCAGGCGGATGGCTACGGCGGCATTCTGCGCGTGCAGGTGATGATGGAGGACGGCGCCATCAGCGCCGTGAACATTCTGGAGCAGCATGAGACAGACGGCATCGGCAGCCGCGCGCTGGATATTCTGCCGGACGAGATGATTCGCATGAACACATGGGATGTGGATGTCGTGACGGGCGCAACGACGACGAGCAATGCCCTGCGTGAAGCCGTCCGCGTCGCCCTGAACGCATCAGACACAATGGACGAGGCAACGGGCAATCCGGCAAACCGCGCGGGTCAGGCGGTTCGCGAGGGCATCGGCATGGCGGCGACCGGGCGCGTCGGGCCGGGCAAGGATGACGAGGACGGGCAGGTTTACTCCTTCAACGTCGTGTTTGCGCACGGGACGTTCGACGAGGACGGGCGCATCGTGTCGATGGCGGTTGACCAGCTCGAAGTGGCAACGCCGAATTACAGCGGCGCGTCCATGCCTCAGTTCAGCGGCTTTCCGGGACAGGGCGGCTATTCGCTCTGGGATGACAATACCGGGAAGGTCGTCGGCTACACCGAGGACAGCGAGGACAACTACATGCAGGAAATTGCCGCATGGACGAGCAAGCGCGCCCGCGGGGAGGATTACCAGCTGACAAGCGGTTCATGGCGCGAGCAGATGGACGCCTATCAGAACATGATGGTCGGCATGACGGTGGACGAGGTAGAGACGTGGTTTGGGCGGTACTTTTCCGCCGAGAACGGCCACCCGTTGACGGAAAATTCCTCTTCCGACGCTGATCGCGCCCGCTGGGAAGCCTTCTCCGACGACGACCGCGCCCGCGCCGCCGACATTGTCTCCGGCGCCACCATGTCCCTGCGCGACGCCCACGGCGACATCCTCACCGCCATCCGCCGCGCGTGGGAAGATGCACAGAGGAGCGAATGAGGGGAGACCCAAGGGGCGTTGCCCCTTGACCCCAGCAGGGGCGCTGCCCCTGCACCCTGCAAGGGAGTTCCTCCCTTGACCCTTTCGCGCGATTCAGTTGGTAACACTTTCAGGCTGTGCCCGCGTGTTTATGCAGGGATTTCGCTCCTGCGGGAGCGACCAGAGGGCTTTGCGCTCGCCCTCTGGACTGCTTCGCATCCCCATCTAAGTTTATTGGCTGTTATCGTTGCTTTTTAGTTGGTGTGCTTTTCGTTTCCCAAAGCAACAACAAAAATCAAGCCGCATGGGAGTATCCGCGCCGAAGGGGTCAAGGGGGCGACCGCAGACATTCGTCTGTTTTCATTGCCCCCTTGTCGCGTCCGCAGACGCGAAACTCTCTGCATGACAAAGCAATGTTTATGTGGAAATCACGCGAAACACGAAAAAAAATCCCCCGCTGCCAATCCAGACAGCGGGGGCAAATCTCTTAGATGCAGTGATATTCTTTGAGCAGCTTCTCGATGTCCGTGCCGGAAATCTTCTTCAGCACTTCCTTCAGCGCCAAGCGCTCCATCAGCGGCAGATCCAAGTCGGTAATCTTCTTGCCGTCGCGCAGCTGCACCGTCGCGTTCAGCAGGTCGCGAATGTCGTAGGTGCTGCCCCAGACCTCCGGAACGCCGCGGTCAACGTTCAGCAGCGTGTACACGGCAACCATCGCGGTACGCATGGAGTACTCCGTGGTGAAGATGGTGTCACGCGGCACCTCTGCGAACTGACCGAGGAACGCGAAGTTCACAGCCCCTTCCGGCACAACGTCCGGACGGTCGCCCGCGGCGCGCGGCATGAAGAACGCCGTGATGTAGGGCATCATGACCGGCACCGTATTCGCGCTGTGCTCCGCCAGTTCCTCGATTTCGCTTTCGGGCACGCCCATGTGGTACAGCCACTCCATGCAGATTTCCTTGCCGGTGCAGTCACGCATGGGCTTCTTTACATAGTCGCCGGGCTTGTCGGAGAACAGACCGTACACCCACACGCACAGCTGATTCTTCGGCTGATCGCGGAACTGCTGCTGACGGTTCAGCGTCCAGGACATCAGCCAGCTGGAGTCCTTCACGGTCACGATGCCGCCGGTGACGGTATGGCCGGAGAAGGGGTCGCGCTTGCAGATCTTCTGGATATACTGCGGAATCTTGTCGTCCAGCGTGGTGACGGTCGCGCTCATCCAGTTGCTCTGCTCCGGATCGTAGCAGAACTTTTCCGGACGGCCGAACGAAGCGTCCTGCGCGGCAATCTTCTTCCACAGATCCCAGCCGTTGCCGGGCTTCAGTTCCGGGTCAAAGGGCGCGGGAGTGTTCTGGCTGCCGTAGGTGCTGCTTTCGACGCAGCCGCCGTTGGTGATGAACAGCAGGTCGTTTTCGGTCAGGTCGATCACGTCGGTCTGCCCATCATGCTCCACGGTGATGGAGGACGCCTGCTTGCGCGTCGCGGTAACGTCAAAGCGGACGTCGGTCACCTTGGTGGCGTAGTGGAACTGCACGCCATGTTCCTTCAAGTACTTCTCCATCGGCAGGATGATGGATTCATACTGGTTATAGCGGGTGAAGCGCAATGCCTTGAAGTCCGGCAGACCGCCGATGTGGTGGATGAAGCGTTTGATGTAGAGCTTCATTTCCAGCGCGCTGTGCCAGTTCTCGAAGGCGAACATCGTGCACCAGTACATCCAGAAGTTAGAAGAAAACACCTCGTCGTCGAAAACATCGGTGATACGCTTGTCATACAGCTGCTCATCCGGCGTGAAGAAAAGGTGCATGATTTCCATCGCGCCCTTGTCGGAGATGGCGAACTTGCCGTCCGTGTGGGCATCCTGCCCCTGTTTTTCGGTCGCGCGGCACAGGGAGAAGTTCGGGTCTTCCTTGTTCAGCCAGTAATACTCGTCCAGCACGCTTGCGCCTTCGGTCTCAATGGACGGGATGGAGCGGAGCAAATCCCACATGACCTCGAAGTGGTTGTCCATTTCGCGGCCGCCGCGCATCATGTAGCCGACATCATACTTCCGGCCATCGCACGCACCGCCGGACACCGGGTCTTTCTCGAAAATATGGATGTGCTCGCCCTTCATCTGACCGTCGCGCACCAGATAGCACGCCGCCGTCAGGGATGCCAGACCTGCGCCGACAATATAGGCGCTCTTGTGGTCAACGCCTTCCGGTTTCTTGGGATGGGCAAAGGCTTCATAGTTACCGCTGGAATAATACATAAGTTCGTCCTCCTTCAATCAGACGCAGTGGAGAAAAATTATTGTTCATCCGAAGCGCGCTTCATCTCGCTTCGTGCCTGTATGATACCCCGATTTTCCCCGGAATACAATAAACAAACCGCAGCCGGTGTAAAAAAACCTGACACAAACGGCAGTTTGATAAAGGCGCCGCCGTGCAATTCGGCGGCGCGTCTGGCGATGTCTTTTCCGCCATCTGCGACATGCAAATTCCTCGATGTACCGCCAATAAACCTTCGAAATTTGCATTTGCATTTGACGAAAAATCCATACGTTAGCCGACCTCCTCATTTGTGCGGTGTTACCTTAGAATTGTACTGCATCATTTTTCCTGAGCAAAACTGTATGCCTGCTCGATCCAATCAAATAATTTCTCGTCCAAATCGGATGGACTGCTGATGACAAAATGTGTTGTCCACCGTCCCGGATACGGCTCGGTTTTTGCCGCCACCCGGTCAGATTCCAGCGGTGCGGACAGCCCCAGCGTCAGCACAAAATACTCTTCGGGCAGTTCTGATTTCTTTTTTACCTTCAAGAAGGACACACAGGCATAAAGGTGGCAATTGCAGTATGAAATTTGGGATTTTTGCACTTTGATTCGGCTTTCAGGGAATCTGGCAAGCAGCTTTTCCTGAAAGCACTCATACAGCGGATAGACAGCTTGATGCCGGTCAAAGAAAAAAAGAGTATCTTGTAGCGTTGTGTCCATTCTGTTCCTCTCCGCAAAATTACTGTTTAATACTATTTCCAAATTCACCTGCGCCATCTGCTCGCACCTTTTCCGCACTTGCGTCCGCTCATTCCACTTAGCGTAGCGCTGCTACGCTGCGTTTCATTCGCG
>OGKZ01001062.1_pt1 | contig 21226 bp, 13 predicted proteins | sample 1572571 | NCBI WGS metagenome assembly OGKZ01 (sample SAMEA2581906, study PRJEB24529) | metagenome | biome: Human gut stool | place: China | collected 2011 | reverse complement strand
GACCGAACGTGTCAAACCACTGGCAGCCACTGTCAGGCAGCAATACATAATTATTAAGGAGGAATTCAAATGAAAAATTGGTTAACAAGAAAAGTTTCTTCAGCTAGAGCAAAAGCATATGGTTTATTTGCGGAAGAACAGGGTGATGTAAACATAATTGCAATTATATTGATTATAATTGTTGTTATTGCTATGGTAGCAATTTTTAGACAGGGAATAACTGATATAATTAATGGCTTATTTGATCAGATAAAAGCATCATTAGGTATTTAGTTAAAACATTAATGTACAGGCATAACTTCTGCGTTGTTAGAAGTTATGCTGTTCTCAAAAAGGGAGATTCATGGATAAAAATAGATTTAACTCCATAATAAAAAAGACTAAAGATGAAACAGGCGCAGCACTTGTTATAGAGATGTCTGTAGTGTTTCCAATAGTTGTTTTAGTTATAGGATTTTTAATATATATGGGATGCTATGTGCTTCAGGGAATTACAATGTATTCTGATGCACAGAGAGTAGCAGTAGCAGCAAGCAGAGAATTGGCATGTCCAGGATATGATGAGATATATAATACATATGGAGGCGTTACTACAACTGCAGATTTTAATATAGAAGAAGGAACACCAATTGCTGCGGCATTAATTAAAAGTATTGTTGAGAAACATGAACCATATAGATACTTACTCAACAATTCACTATCTTCACAGGAAAAGACAAATTTGGAACGGGATTTGAAAAAGCTTGTAACAGATAGTGCATTTATTTCGTCATCAAACATATCTGCAACGGTAGATGCGGTTCCATCAGGAGTTTTAATAAAAAAAGTGAAAGTAAATGTCAAAAAATCTATTAGTACTCCGCAGATATTGCAGCACTTAGGATTAACAAACAGCTTAGATATTAGTGTTACTGCGGTGGCTGCTGTTAGTGATAATACTGAATTTGTACGGAATACAGATATGGTATGTGATTTAGCGAGTTACATGTTTACAGATTTAAAAATAAATGGCAGGACTATGCAGGAAAAAGTAGGGAAATATAAACAAAAGTTTAAAGATGTAAGAAGAAGACTGGGGATATAATAATTGATGATTAAATTATGTTATAGATGTAGAGGATCAATATCGTTATTTTTAGTACTAATTATGCTTCCAATGTTTATATTAGCAGGGTTAGTTATAGATGGTTCTAGAATATCAGTTGCAAAAACAGAAGTATCGGGTGCAGGTGATTTGGCAATGAATGCCGCATTATCAGATTATAACCAATATTTGCAGGAAGTATATGGTTTATTTGGAGTCAAATGTAGAAAGGTATTTTCAAAATACAATTGACAATTCAGGAGTATTAGATTCAGGAGACTCTTATACAAGAAGTTTTATTAATAGTATTGGCAGTTGGTTTGATGAAGGTGGAATGGATTTTGATAATATTGTTAAAATGGAAGTCGAATCATTCGGATTGGTAGAAGTTCCAGATTCAGCAATAGGACAACCAGATGTTTTGGAACGACAGATTGTGGAATATATGAAATATAGAGGACCTGTAAATATTGCAAAGGGCCTTCTTACAAAATTGGGTTGTTTGGGTGATACAAATAATCAGACAAAAGCATTGGCGGCAAAGGTTGATTATGACCAAAAATTGGATACAGTTGCAAAGTCATGTAAAAATGCTTATGAAAAAATTATAAATTATAATAATGAAATTAATGGAAATCCGTATTCGGAATCAAGTGATGATTCAAAAAGTGGTATCAATACTGCTGTTACAAGTGCAAAAGCTAATTATAGTAATATGGTAAAGTACATTGTAATTTTTCAGCAGATGAATTTGAAAAGGATGAAGATTATTATAATCAAATTAAAAATCAATTGTCTTCAGATGACACAGAAGAAGAAAAACTTGAATATATTGAAAACAAATTAGAAGCATATGTGAAAGTAAAGGAAAAAAGTGATGGTGGGTTTGAATTAGGTACCACATCATTTAAAAGTACAATTGATGAATTAGATTATGAAGTTAGTGATGATCTTGAAACCTGTATTAATTATGTAAAAGATTGGAATGACTGCAGTGAAAAAGCAAATAAAACGTATGCATTAATTCAGTTATATTATGACAGCTGTGGGGATTGGCCTACTACCGATTGTGAAGATAAATATAATGCATTTGTAAGTTTCCGAAATACGATGAGCAGTGTGCAAAGCAGAGCGGCTGAGTGTATTAATAGAGATGCATGGTATAGCAAAGCTGAGGAGTATCGTAGTGCGGGTAATGCGGAACTGAATAAGTGGTATACACCTTTGGATAATATTATCTTGTATTTGGAAGAGGCATGTAATTTACTAGATAAAGTTTTAGGCGATGTATCAGAGTTAAGTATTTCCAGACAGACTTGGGGAAATAAAATAGAAGCGCTTCAGGAAGGTGAAATAAGAGCTGGGTTGCAGGGAGATTATGAAGCAAGTGCTAAAGATATTAATCAAGATGCAATTAATGCGTTAAAAATCTCTTTAGATACATGGAAAAAATGTTTTGAACAAATAAAAGACAGGTTGAAAAATAATACATTTTATGATTTTCAAATTGTAGAAAATAGTGGATTAAATGATTATGTTAACAAAATAAATCAGGAAGAAGGAAGTTATAGTGATATTGTTTCAACTTCCAACAATATAATTAGTTCACATTATTCTGAAAAAGATGTGAATGGCATAAATCCTGAATTTTATAAAAAAGCTGATAACAGTGAGCAATTTTTTAAGTATCTGCAAGCGACATGTGGAACAATTGATTCGACTAAAAAGGAACAGGCAAAAAATGATAAGAAAACATTGGTTCAAAAAGGTGATGACAGCACAGCACAGACAGCAGATACAACAGGAGTAAATACCAATACAATTTCTAGTACAATTGGAACGGTTAATGAGGCTCTTAATACATTGGCACAAGGGGCAAGTGAGGGGGCTTCCCGATATGAATCTGTAGCTTCAGCGGCAGATGGGGAAGATAAGGAAATAGCAGAATCTGGTAAACAGAATCTTAATAAGGTAGGTGATATGTTATCAGGTTTAGCTACCGTTGTAGAAAGCCTTGCCAGAGAAGGAAGAGATGATATATATATTGAAGAATATATAACGGAAATGTTTAGTTGTTATACTTCCATGTATGATGCATCAGGTAATGTAAAGGCTGACGTTTTGGCTATGAATGGAAAGTCAATGACGGATAATGCATTTTATAGGAGTGAAGTTGAGTATGTTTTATTTGGAGATGACTCGGTAGCAGCCAATCTAAATTATGCAAAATCACTTATTTTTGGAATCCGTTTTGCATTAAATTCCGTTTACGCATTCACGAATATAGTATTGAGAAATTATACACTTGCAACAGCAACAGCTATAGCAGGCTGGACCGGATTTGGAGTACCAATTGTTCAGACAGTTCTTACAATCGCATTGGCAATGGGTGAGTCTGTTTTGGATATACAAGAACTTTGTAGTGGAAAGGAAGTGGTTTTATATAAACAGAATACGACATGGAGATTATCACCGACTGGAATAGCACAGTATTTAACAAATCAGGCAGTAGATAGTATGGAAGAAAGAGTAGACGATGTATTTGAAAAGATTAGTGGAACAGCAGAGAATGCAATCAATGAATGTGCATCAAGTATTGCAACATTTGCAGATCATACAATAATAGGTATACAGGATACGATAGTGAGTAATGTAGTAACACCGCTGCAAGGTCAGATTTTGAGCATTGTAAGTTCTTCGGATGCAGGTGTAACAGTAGAGAGTATTAAAAATACATTATCATTATCATTGGATTCATTGATAGCAACAGCCTGTTCAGGTGATGATATTGTATCACAGGCTACATCAGATGCGATTACTTATGTGAAAGATAGTGTTTTAGATGGATTATCTGAAGATGTGTATAATGTATATTCAGAATATCAGAACGGACTAATTTCAGATGTAAATACAATTGCAGATGAAGTTACATCTAAGTTAGAAAGTACTGCTGATTTGGTAAAAATAAAAATTTCATCTTCATTAGATTCGTGGAAGAATAATTTAATTGCAGAAACAAATACCATCATATCAGAGGCAGGAGATACTGTAAAAGAAGAGTTAGTTGCAAAGCTTGAAGAAAAAACAGCGTTATTAAGTAAAAGTCCTAATAGCAGTCAGGAAAAGGATAAAACATCGTCAGGGGTAGCAATTATGATGACCTATAAAGAATATCTGAAGGTGTTTACGTTACTTCGATTAATAACACCCGGTAATAGTGAAGATGCGATGTTATGTAGAATTGCTAAATTGATTCAGGCAAATGCGAATAGTAAGAGTGAAGAGCTTGATATAAGTAAATCATATACGATGGTACAGATAAATGCAAAAGTCAATGTTGGAACCACATTTTTTGATATTCCTTCAGCGCATACTGAAGCAGGTAATACAACATATGATCTAAATTATAGCAATATTGGTTCTGGAAAACAATCAATAAGATATGTAGGAATTAATGGATATTAAGAAAGGAAAAGCAGATATGAGAACATTAAAAAAGACAGGTATAGTATTAGGAATGACAGTGACAATGATGACATGCGTAGCATGTGGAAAAGATAAGGCAAGTACAGAAATTTCAAACAGTACATTATCTACTACTAGTGCGACTGTACAGACAACAGAAGCTGTGCATAGCGATTTGTTGGATTCAAAAAAGAAAAATATTCAAGGTGGATTTAAGATTAGTATGCCAAAAGGCTTTAGAGTAGATGTCGAAAGATATGGTGTTTTTAGTATTAACTCAGATAAGACACAGGTTGTAATATGCAATGGATATATGCCAGAGACAACAGAAATGAAATTGTCTACAACATTAGAGAATTGTATGAAAGATAATGAAAAAGTGATTTCAAATGTAATGAAATCATACGATAAATTAGTCTTTGCTAAGGGGTTAAATAATTATAGTATTACAAAACAGGAAAAGGTTACAATTAACGGAACAGAAATGTTAAAAGTGACAGGTAAGGATGAAAAGTTTGGTTTTGTAGGATACTTTGCAATTGTTAACTCAGGAACAGCGATGGCTGAATTTATTGAGAGTGAAAAGATCAATCATCAGATATATTGGTTTGGATTTTATGTAAATGATTCAGATGCATCACTTATGGAACAGTATGTAGATGCAATGGCACAGACTATGCAGTTAATATCAGAGTAAAAAGCGGGTAAGGAGTATGAAACTAAAATCAGAAGATGGAGTTTATACAATTGAGGCAATATTGTCATTAACGCTTTTTATGTTTGCATTTGTGGTATTGATTTCGTTTGCAACTGTTGCCAGAGTAGAGAGTACTGTTCAGTATGCGGTTAATCAGTCAGCAAAAGAGGTAGCACAGTATTGTTATATTGCCAGTAAGGTTACAAATCTAAATACATATGACAGTGATGGGAATGCACAGATTGCAGAGGTTGATGATGCAGTACAGTCTGTTATGGATTTTTCGGATATTATGTCAGATACAATAAGTGAAAGTACAGAATCACTGCATAGTGATTCTATTGACAGCCTTTTAGATGTATATGAATCAACGGCTAATAATGTTGGTGATATTAAGCAGGCAGCAGCAGCTATGCAGTCAAGTTTAGGGGCAGTTGGTGATGATGCAGGAAGTATTGTTAAAGTTTTGGCAAAAAGTATGTTAAGGTCTGGTGCAAAGGCTATTATTTCGAAAATTATAGCACAGCCATTATGTAAAATTATTATGCCGAAGTATATATCAGCGGGAAATGATGCAGATGCAATGCTTGAAAAAATGGGTGTAATTAATGGGATTGATGGTATGGACTTTAGTATGTCCTCTTTTTTAGCAGATGATAAAACGATTAATATAGTATGTGTATATCAGATTAAGGTTAATGGTTTTGGAACATTTGATAGAACTCTTAACATGAAACAAACGGCAAGTACGGCGGCATGGGTAGCAAATGGGCCTATGTTAGCAGATATTGGTTTAACACCTACGACGAATTGGGGTGAATCGGCTACTATACGTGGTAAGCATTATGTTGAATTGATTAAGAATGAAGCTGGCGAAAATTCAGTTGAATCGGGAAGTGGAATTGACATATATAGTCAGTCGACGAATACATTTACAGAAGTATATTCAATCAATCCATTTTCAGCAAGCTATTCTGATTATAATGCATCTGGAGATGGTTCGGCTGATTGCTATTCGTTTAAGTCAAGTGTAATAAAGAGTAAGCTGAAATCTTATGCTAATAAAGTGAAAAAAGATGTTAGTAAAGTAGATGTTGAATTAAAAATGTCTGATGGAAGAACAGTCCAGACGGCAAAGGAAAGTGTCAGAGAAAGAAATAAGGAGATAATAATTGTAGTTCCAGACGAGGCAGCTGACAGCAATAGTAATAAGAAGAAATTAAATGATATTGCCAATGAGATTGAAGAAGAAACAGGGGTAAAGGTTACGATTACATATCGCGACAAGGCATTAGGAGAATAGAAATGTTAGAAGTAATTATAGTGGCTTTATATGCGTTACTAATGGCAGCTTTAGGCATAGTAATTATTGGTATAAGGTACTCAGAAAACGAAAAAAAGGATTTTAATATTAATAGCGTTTTTAAACATCATAAGATATATATTGCATTGTCAGTCTGTATGTATTTTTTACTGATTGTGATGGTTATAATAGGAAAATGTGTATCAAATGAAATATCTATAGAAGCAATATTAAGATGGTTTACATTATTATGGGGGTGTTTGGTTATTGGATATATTGATTACAAAGAACACCTTATTCCTAATAAAATTGTATTGGGAATGATTGGCATAAGATTAGTATATATGGTTATAGAAGTTATACAAAATAAGGAGTATTTAAAAATAGTTATTATGTATCCATTTTTAGGTGCTTTTATTGGTGCGTTAGTTATGATAATTGGTATGGTAATTTCCAGAAAAGGTCTAGGAATGGGGGATATTAAACTATTCTTTGTAGTAGGTCTGTATGTTGGCAGCCAGGGGATTATTCCAACAATGATGTATACATTTGTTATATCTGCAGCAGTTGGATTGATTTTATTGGCACTTAGAAGATTGAAATTAAAAGATGTTTTACCATTAGCGCCATTTGTATTTGTGGGAGTATTGTTTAAATTCATTCTTATAATGTATGGAGGAATAAACTAATGAAAAAGAGTAATGCAACATTGCTTATGATCACAATGATTGTTCTCATGGGGCTTTCTTGGGTACTTGTTGTCAAGAATCAGATTGAAAATAATCAAAAATATGAAAATTATATAGAGGAAGCAAAAGAGTTTGAAGAAAAAGAAATATATATTGATGCAATAGCTTCTTATGAAAAAATTTTAAAAATAAATCCGGAAGATTATGATATTGCAGTTCGAATAGCACAGTTATATTACAAAATGGGGCGTTATAATGACTATGAAGCTGCTTGTGCAAGTGCAATTGATATTGATAAGACAAGACCGGAAATGTATATAGATGAAATTAATTATTATGTAAATAGTTCTAAATTTACAGAGGCAGTAAAGCTTCTTAAAAATGCGGAAAAAAATGTAAAGAATAGTGAAGAACTTAATACGCTTGCAACACAGCTCTCTTATAAATGTATTGAAAAATATGTAGGATATGAGGAAATAAAGGATTGGCATGTACAGTCAGACATTGATTATGTAACTGTAAGAAATAAGGATATGTATGGAATGACACTTAAAGATGGAAAAATCAAAGTAAAGATTAAATTTGACTATCTTGGGGCATATGATAAGGAAACGGGTGTAATTCCTTGTAAATATGAAGGTCAGTGGTTTTATGTTGACACAGGCGGAAATAAAAAGTTAGTAGCAGATGTGACATATGATTATCTTGGCTCATTTGGAGAGAATTATGCACCTGCAGAAAGAAATGGAAAGTATGGATTTATTAATACAAAGTTTGAAGAAAAGAATTTTGAATATGAGTATGCAGGAGCATTTGCTAATGGAGTTGCAGCAGTAAAAAAAGACGGCAGATGGGCCTTGATAAATAAGGATATGAAAATGATTACAGGATTTGATTATGATGAAATCCTTATGGACTCATATGGATACTGTTCCAACTATAATGTTATTGTGGTTAAGCAAAATGGACAGTATATTTTTATTGATAAATCAGGTAAAAAATTATCAGATAATCAGTTTGATGGAGCTAAAATACAGGCATCCAAAGATGGTGCAATTGCTATAATGAATAATGGGAAGTGGGGATTTGCAAATCAAAAGGGAGAGGTGATAATACAACCTCAGTATGAAGATGCAAATTCATTCTCAATGAATCTTGCACCTGTAAAAAGAAGTGGTTTTTGGGGTTATATCAGTGACAATAATGATATGGTTGTTGAAGCAAAATATAATGATGCAAGACCATTTTCAGAAAAAGGAGCTGCATTTGTTAAAAATGGAACCTTATGGAACTTCATCGTATTATGCGAATACGATAGATAAGTAAATAACGATAGATTAATGATAGATAATTACGGAGGAGTAATATGAAATTTTCTTATGAGACACAGGGCGCAAATTCATATATGGTATGTGAAGTTGGAGATGATGAAGAATTAGATTCATTAAGTCTGGGAATGATAACTAACAATAAAATACCCGGATTTGTTGCAGCACTGTTTACTCAGATTAATGATAAAAAGTATATTAAATATAATATTTCAGCAAAAGTTCCGGCAGAGCAGCTGTTTGCAGGGACAGTTAATAGAAAACAGCTGTTAGGTGTGTTTGGAAGTATTATGAATGCAATATTAGCAGCAGAGGAATATATGATAGATGAACAGTCTCTGTTATTCGATTTAAAGAATATATATGTAGATGTAAGTACATATACAGCTGAACTTATCTGTGTACCGTTGCAGAATACAAAGGATTTGAATTTGAATATATTTCTCAAGAATATTATGTTCAATACGAGATTTGATGAGTCGGAAAATTGTGATTATGTTGCAAAGATTATCAGCTTTCTTAATGCATCTTCGGTAGTATCGGCAAAAGAGTTTAAAAAACTTATTGGAACACTAATGAATCCAGAGGGTGGAGCTGCTATAGTACAGAATGGTATGTCACAGGATTTAAGTGATGCAGCCGTTGATAATGTTTATTCAGACAGTGAAGATATGAGAATTATATCTAATAATATGAATGATATGGCTGAAAATCAGGAGAATATTAATACATTACATGTACATAGAGAGGTTCAATATAATAATTCTAATATGATGTCGGGTACTAATAAAAGTACATCATCTATAAATCAGAGCAATGGTAAAAATGAACCAATTCCACAGATTAAAAGATCAGCACAGGGATTTGCAATTCCAAATGCGAATGGTCAGGCATCATATGCTGGCAATACTAAATTGGATAATAAAAAGGCAGAGGCAGTACAGACAGATACAGAAAAACCAATATCATTAGGTTATCTGTTAATGCATTACAATTCAGAAAATGCAGCTCAATATAAGGCACAGAAGAAAAGAAAAGGTAGTAGTGCAACAACTAATATGGATGGTAATACAGTGGCGCTTCCTATAGATAAAAAAACTGCTAAGAAGCAGAAAAAAACGAAGAAGAGTAACAATATGCCATATCCCGGAATGCAACAGGAAATGAATCCTAATATGATGAATAATCACAGTGGAATGCAGAACATGCAGCAGGGGATGAATCCTAATATGATGAATAATTGCGGTGGAATGCAGAACATGCAGCAGGGAATGAATCCTAATATGATGAATAATCACGGTGGAATGCAGAATATGCAGCAGGGGATGAATCCTAATATGATGAATAATCGCAGTGATATGCAGAATGTACAGCATATGGATATGCAGAATGTTGGAAATACAAGGAATTTTGGAGAAACTGTAGTGCTGAATGCATCTGCCGGAATTGGGGAGACAACAGTACTTGGTGTATCAGCGCAAAGTTTTAATCCATATCTTATAAGGCAAAAAAGTAATGAAAAAATAGAAATTAACAAGCCAATTTTTAGAATTGGAAAGGAAAAGAGTTATGTTGATTATTTTATATCAGATAATTCAGCAGTTAGCAGAAGTCATGTGAATATTATAAAAAAAGAAGCAAAATATTATGTAGTAGATACTAATTCTACAAATCATACATATATTAACGGAGCAATGATACCTTGTAATCAGGAAATTGAAATCATGTCAGGTGATAAATTAAGACTTGCAAATGAAGAATTTGAATTTCATATTGGATGAGGATGTTTTAGAAAGGCGCAGAAATGAATTATATTATACAGGCAGATACTGATATAGGAAATGTCAAACAGACTAATCAGGATAGTATGAGTGTAAAAGCTATTAATACGCCAGCAGGCCGCATGGTATTTGGAATAATGTGTGATGGCATGGGGGGACTTGAAAAAGGAGAATTGGCAAGTGCTTCGGTTGTTAATGCATTTAATAAATGGATTCAGGAAAAACTTATTGAAATTACAGAAGAGTCATTAACAGATAATTATATTAGAGAAGAATGGTCTAATATTGTTGTTACAATGAATGAAAAAATTAAGATATATGGAAAGAAAAGTGGAGTGAATCTAGGAACGACACTTACAGCTATGCTTGTCACCGAACAAAGATATTATGTAATAAATGTTGGAGATACAAGAGCGTACAGATTGAACAGAACAGGAATGCAGGTAATTACAAAGGATCAAACTGTAGTTGCAAGAGAGGTTGAGCAGGGGATTATAACAGAAGAGCAGGCCGCTGTAGATTCACGAAGAAGTGTACTGTTACAATGCATTGGAGCATCAGAAAAAGTATATCCAGATATGTTTTATGGAAGGGTAGAACCTGATACGGTATTCATGCTTTGTACGGATGGATTTAGACATGTAATTAATGAAGAAGAGATTTATACATATTTGCAGCCTGACAATATGACTACTCAGAAACAGATGAAATCAAATATAAGACATTTAATTGAGATTGTTAAGAGTAGGCAGGAAAGAGATAATATTTCGGTAATTGCAATTAAGACATATTAGATAAAGTAAACTGATGAGGTGAAGTAGAATGCTTGAGATAGGCTCATTAATTGATGGAAAATATAAGATATTGAGCAAGATAGGTCATGGTGGTATGAGTGTTGTATACATGGCGATTAATGAAAAAGCTAATAAGACCTGGGCAATAAAAGAAGTGCGTAAGGATGGCGTTATTGATTTTGAAGCAGTCAAGCAGGGGCTTATTGTCGAAACTGAGATGCTTAAAAAGCTCAATCATCCCAATCTTCCAAGTATTGTTGATGTTATTGAAGATGCAGATACGTTTCTTATTGTAATGGACTATATTGAAGGTAATACATTAAGTAAAACATTGGATGAGTATGGTGCGCAGCCACAGGAATATGTTATTGAATGGGCTAAGCAGCTGTGTGATGTGCTTGGATACCTTCATTCAAGGACTCCGGCAATAATATATAGGGATATGAAACCATCCAATGTTATGTTAAAACCTGATGGAAATCTTATGCTTATTGACTTTGGTACAGCAAGAGAGTTCAAGGAACGGAATCTTGCTGATACAACATGCTTAGGTACAATAGGTTACGCTGCGCCAGAACAGTTTGGAGGAATGGGACAGACTGATGCAAGAACGGATATATATTGTCTGGGTGCAACTCTGTATCATCTTGTTACCGGGTATAATCCAAGTGAGCCACCATATGAAATTAAGCCAATTAGAGAGATTAATCCAGCGTTATCAAGTGGCTTAGAACGAATAATTATAAAGTGTACACAGAGAAATCCGGATGACAGATATCAGTCGTGTGCAGAGCTTATGTATGCATTGGAGCACTTTGAAGAAATTGATGATAAGTATAAAAGCAAACAAAAGCGCAAGCTGGGAGCATTTATATCTGTGTCAGTTTTATCAGTAGCATTTTTGACTGCAGGATTAGTTATGAATCATATGGCAGTCAGAAAGGCATCTGACAATTACGATACACTAATGGAGGAAGCAGCAAAGTCGGTAAATTATGAAGATAAAGTTCGCCTGTATAAATCAGGTATAGCAATTGCAGATAAGACTTCTGATAAGGAGGCATATCTGGGACTTATAAAGGCATTTAAAGAAAATGATTACACATTTACAACAGAAGAACAGGAAGATCTGATTAAAGTAATTAAGAATAGTAAAGAGGCGCTTATTCAGAATCCATCAGATTATGCAGATATTAGTTTTGAGATAGGTAAATTATTTTGGTATTACTATGATTATGGCAATGGTAATCAGATAACAAGAATGAAAGCGGCAATTGATTGGTTCAGTGATACTATTACATATGCAGATTCGGATTATGAAAATCTTGTTATGGCAAAAGTATATAGGGATATAGGTGTATTTTATAGAGATGTGTCAATTAATACAGTTGAAGCAAGTGATGGAGGAATCTATAAACCATTTTTTGATAATATTAATGAACTTCTTACTCTTGTTGAATCAGATGAAAAAGAAAATGAAATTGTTAAGCTTGAGGTATATGAGTTAGCGCGGAATGCTATTCAACAGTATGTAACTAAGTTTAAGGCGGATGGGATAGCATATGATGACATAATGAAGATGTATGACAAAATTAGTAGTAATATCATCAGGGTACAGACAACAACGGATAAGACAACAGATAAGAAAGAGAGTATCATATCGTTGCTGGCTAATACTAAAGAAGCAATCAATGTATCATATGGTATTAAGTAGGGAGGACGGAAAATGACTGTAGAATTAATGCATACATTGGCAGTTACGGCATTTGTAATTGCAGGTATATTATTGGTATTAGCGGTGATGCTGTTCTTTGTATTTAAGATACCTGCTGTAATTGGAGATTTATCAGGAAGAACAGCACAGAGAGCAATTGAAAATATAAGACATCAGAATGAAATATCAGCAGCTGGGGGAAAAATTTATTCAGGAGCTTCAGTAGATAAAGGAGCTTTAACAGATAAGATGAGTAGATCAGGAAGACTTATTATACATCACACAGCTCCATTAATTTCTGGTGCAAGAACCGAAAAAATTGCGACAGATAATCTTAATCCAAATGCTACAGAATGCAATTTACCAGAAAGTGAAACTACAATATTGAATGAATCTTTTGGGGAAACAAGTGTTTTATCTGAGCATACATTTAGTGAAACAGTAGTTCTTAGTCCTGATATGATGACTAATCATACGGAAGAGAATAAAGAAGAACAATCGTCATGTGTTCAAAGTAATTATGGCATAGAAGAGGAAATTACATATATGGATACTGATGAAATAATAGAGTAGAGGATACTAGAAGGAGGAATGAAAAGTGAAGAAGTTGGAGTATAACATCGCACATAGAATAGTTGCGATAATTCTTGCAGTTGCATTAGTTGTCAGTGTTACACCATTGAGTGGACTGATAAGTACAAGGGCTGCGGATACAGATTGGACGATGCCGGATTCAATTATATTAGCGGTTAAAGATGCGAGCAATAATGATGAGGTTGTTGCGAATCAGCAGATTTTACTTTCGGGGACAGTTGAGGGTGAAGAGAAAAACTTTACAATATCAACGGATGTTAATGGACAGGCTGTCATAGACAGTGTTAATACAGATGCTAATATAGTTGATACATATAATATGATTAATACTTCATTACAGAGTAATGGAGAGGTGAAGTATTCTGTTAGTAAGGCAGGATATGTTACGGTAGAGAGTACATTATCCCAAGAGAATATTAATGCTACATTATCCAAAAATACAATTGATATTGCAATTAAATACCCTGTAATTACAGGTGTATCATATACAAAAATAGAGGATTTTGTATATGATGAATTGGAAAAGCAGTTAATTACATCAGTTGTATATAAAGCAGATGAAAATAGTGCTGGTGAAGAAATTGTTGCTGCAACAGCAGAAAGTACAGATACTGCATGGACAGCTTATAAGTTTTGGAGTGGTGAAGAGGAAGAACCGGATGTTTACAGTGCAGATATTCCTAAAGCAACAGAAATAGGAAATTATCATATTAGGATAAAGGTTTCAAAAGCAGGGTATACATCTTTTGAATCAGAGATTATAGATGTTAAAATTGAGAAAAAAGACAGAACAGGTTTTAGATTTGAAAAGGAAAATCTGGCAGATGTTACAATGGCAGTTCCAGATGGGGAAACGCAGCTTCAGGCATCGGTGGACAATGCAGCAGATAATACACCGAATGTAGAAGGAACAGATGAAGAGAGTAAAGACATAACTTACAGTATCAGTAGAAAAAATACAGATACTGGTGAATTTGAGATTCTTGATAGTTCAATAGCATGTGTTGATATTAAGGGAAGTGTAATTGTCAAAACGGCCGGAACATATAAAGTTAAAGCTGTGATGGCAGAGTCAGAACATTATAAAGAGTCGATAGCAGAATATACATTTACTGTACTTGCAGCAGTTCAGAATGAATTTAAATTTTCAGACAGTAGTCCAATCAGTGTGGAAATCAATGCTACAACAGCTGTACCATTAACAACAGAAGGTGGAGCTACAGGAACTACAACATATGAAATAAAGAATGTAGATGATGAGAGCAATACAGGAGAAATAGAAATAGTTGAAGGTACGGAAAGTGATGCAGGAAAATATTTTGTAAAAGGTATTAAGGCAGGTACGGTAACCATAATTGCAACCAATAAAGCTGATAATTATGTAGATGCAACAGCAGAAAGCGTAATTACAGTTGCTAGGATAGCAGGTTCAGCATCTAATTTCAGCTTCAGCGCTACAGAACAGATTGTTACTTACGGAGACATTGATAAATCGGTACTTGAATTATTTAATACTGGTTCGGGAGAAATTACATATATCTCAGATAACACTGATATTGTAGAGATAAGTAATGAAACTGATTCTAAGGGTAAGCTGGTAATTAAGGCGGCAGGAACAGCTAAAATTACAGCAGTCAGAGCAGAAGATGATACTTATGCACAGTCAACTGCATCATATACACTTACAGTAAAAAAGGGCACACAGGAAGGCTTTGAATTTATTGGTGCCGATACAACAACTCCATATGAAGTGAAATATAAAGAAGAGGGTAAAGGACTAAAGGCCGAAGGTGGAGAATATATAGATGGTGGTACAGTTACATATTCTTTAAAGACTGGTTCACCAGAGGATGTTGTATCAGTTGATGCGCAGACAGGTGAGATAACCGTAATCAAGCCAAGTGATACAATAATTACTATTGTCGCAACTAAGTCAGGTAATAGCAACTATGAAGCAGTAACAGCAGAGTATGAAGTTAAGGCACTTAAGGCAGAACAGCCGGAATTTAAGTTTGTACATGAATATTCAGAGAAAGAGCCTTTAAGTACAATATATGGACATATATATACAGATGCCAATACGGTATCAGGAGCAGAAGAAGGTGTAACAGTAGTATATTCAGTAGCAGATATTGACATTATCGCAGGAAACTGTATAGCTGAAATTAATTCAGTAACAGGAACAATTACTGTTACTGGTATAGGTGTAGCTAAAGTGACGGCAACAGCGGTTGGTAATGAGTATTACAATGAGGCTACGGCTTCCTATTATCTTAAAGCTGAAAAAAGTCCACAGACAGTAGGTGGTGAAAATGGGTTTAAGTTTAATGAATCACAGCCGGATAATATAAAGTATAAGGATGTATATACTAATACGGCATCAGGTGGAGAAGCTACAGGTGGAAATGTTATTTATTCTGTTGTGGAAAATATTGAAATTAAACAAGCCAATACCAATGGCGAGATAGTAACAATAGATAGTACAACAGGTACAATTACAGCAGTAGGAGTAGGTAAGGTGAAAATTAAAGCTGTTAAAACAGGTGGCGATTTTTACCATGATGCAGAAGCAGAATATGTTATTACAGTTGATAAAAAGGAGCAGCTAAGTGATATAACATTTGGAGTAACACAAAAATCACTTAGGTTTGGTGAAACTTATACCGGAGCAGTAACAGGTGGGGAAGATGAAGTCGCTGTAAAGTATGAGATAATAAGTCAAAATCCAGTATCATCTAAGGATACAGCAGTTATTGCAATTGATGCAGATACAGGAAAAGTTACAGCTGTAGGCGTAGGAAGTGCTACTGTAAAGGCAACAAAAGGGGATGGATTTTATAAAGATAAGATAGCAGAATATACTATTGTAGTAAGTAAGACGGAGCAGACAGGATTTGGATTCGGCTTTGAAGATGGTAATGCGAATGTAGATGTTAATTATGGTAATAAGACGACATCAAGGGCTGCAACAGGTGGTCAGTCAATTGGAAATATTACATATAGTATATCTGCACTTGAAGGATATGCAGGAACACCTACTGTTGATAATTCAGGTAAAGTTACATTAACGGATTATGCTGTTGGAAAAATTGAGATAACAGCAGTTAAGGCAGGAGATACCCATTACAATGCTACTTCATCAAAATATACTGTTACAGTAAAAAGTAATGGTAAACCGGTTGCAGATGGGAGGGCATATACACTATCAGGAGAAAAGACAGGAGAAAGCTATAAAGACAAAGTAGAAATTAATGCAGCAGAGGGATATACACTGAGTGAGTCTAATAGCTTATATGCTGATTTCACAGAAAGTATAACATTAACTAACGATGGAGTTAATCCGGAATTTAATATATATCTTAAGAAGAATGGTACTAATGAAATAACAGAAGCATATATTGTAAATGAAATAAAGGTAGATGCTAAAAAACCGGATAAGGTTAAAATAACATATAGTGAGTCACTTAAGGATAAGATTTTAAGCGGATTCGGGTTTTCTAATAAAGCAGTAATGGTTACATTAGAGTCTAAAGACAGTGCAACACCAATTGAAAAGTTTGAATATTCATATGGTGATATTAAGAACCAGATAATTGGAAAAAGCGACATTACTTATGCAGCAGATGGAACAGCGAAGGCGGTGTTTACTATTGAGCCACAATTCAGAGGCAATGTATCAGCTATAGCATATGATTCAGTAGGGCATGACAGCGATGAGAATACAGATAATAAGGTAGTTATAGTTGATAGCATAAAACCGGGAATTAATACCAATCTTGTAGATGGAAAACTGTACAATAAGGATGTTGCTGCAGTTGTGGCAATTAAAGAAAGTAATTTTTTTGAAGAAGATGTCAATATTAAAGTTACAAGAAAGACAGTATCATCGTCCACAGTGCAGGATATAACATCAGAAGTAATTGAAAAGTGGAAAGATGGAAGTGAAGCAGATATTCATAATATGAATATGAGTTTTACAAAGGATGGATATTATACTGTTAATATTTCTGCAAAAGATAAGTCTGACAATGAAGCAGACACATATACGGTATCATTTGCAATTGATAAGACAGCACCGGCAGTTAGTGTTACATATGATAATAATAATGCTAAGGACAATACCTACTATAAGGCATCAAGAACGGCAGAGATTACAGTTACTGATCAGAGTTTTGACCCGAGTAAGATGGATTTTGATTTGATAAGTGTTGTTGATGTGCAGGGTAATACAGTTGATATAACAGATTATAATGCTTATCTTAAAAAAGTTTCATCATGGACAAATGATGGTAGTAAGCATATAGCATATATTACATTTAACACAGATGCCACATATGATTTTAATGTTTCAGTTACTGATTTAGCAGGTTTTAAATCAAATGTAGTACATGACAGTTTTACAATTGATAAGACTACTCCATCAGACGTGAGTATAAGTTATAGTAAACCTGTATTAATGAAGGTTATTGAAAAAGTTACATTTGGGTATTACAAGGCACCTGTGAAAGTAACATTAAAAGCAGATGATAATACATCAGGAATTGAAAAGTTCGTATATTCATATACAGGCTCATCAGAAAATGTTGTTACAATATCAGATATAAAGTATTCAAATAATGGGAAGACAGCGGAAACTTCATTCGAGATTCCAGCAGAGTTTAATGGTAATGTAACAGCGAGGGCAGTTGATAAATCAGGTCTTGTATCTTCAACGAAAACAGATACATCTAATACATTAGTAGTTGATGATATTAAACCTGTTGTAAACGTGGTATATGACAGAACTCCATCAGAAATTATTCTTAATAATAAATATTATAATGATAATACAAAAGCGGTTATTACAGTTGATGAAGTGAATTTTTATGCAGAGGATATAGATGTAACAGTTAAAAGAAGGCTTAATTCAGAGAATGTATTTACGGATGTATCAAAAGAGTATTCTGATTTAATTAAGAATTCTGATAATTGGAGTAAGCAAAGTGGCGACATTTATACAACAAGTCTGTTATTTGATACAGAAGCGGATTATATGTTTACAATAAGTTATACAGATAGATCAGGTAATGAGTATAACAGTTATGCAACAGATGAATTTACTATAGATAAGACAGATCCGGTAGTTAATATTTCATATGATAATAACCAGGCAAGAAATGGTAATCAGTTTAAGGCAGATAGAGTAGCAACAATTTCTGTAACAGAACATAATTTTAAGGCAGAAGATGTAAGTATAAATATTGGATCGGATGCACTCGTAGTAGCGAAGGATAATATGGGAAATGATGTAGCTGTAGCAGATTATGTATCTTATCTGAAAGATAGAAATAATTGGATAGATAATGGAGATATTCATGTTGCTAATATATCATTCACAGAAGAAGCTAACTATACATTTGAATATGTGTATACAGATTTAGTAGGAAGGACATCCGGTTCAGATTATGGAATATCAACTGCACCAACATTATTTACAATAGATAAGACAGCACCGACAGGTGACATTACTATAGGAAATTGGAGTTCATCACTTAATGGAAGTATATGGAATCAGTATCTTAGTACAATGTCATTCAGTTTATATTCTTCGGAAGCAGTAGATGTAACAATTAACAGTGCAGATGCATTAAGTAATATAGAAGCTGTGCAGTATTATAGAACTAGTGAAATTCTTACAGAAGGACAGCTTAAAAATATTGCACAAGAATTATGGGTTACAAGTCAAAATGGCAATATTGAATTTACAGTAGAACCAGATGAACAGTTCGTTGTGTATGCACATGTTATTGACAGGGCTGGTAATGAAATATATATTAGCTCAGATGGCGTAGTAGTTGATAAAACGGCGCCACTAACTACAAGACATGCAGCAGAAATTGCGATAAATCCAGAACAGCCTATTAATGGAATATATAATTCTGATGTTAAAGTTGATGTAACAGTTGAAGATCCTATTACTAATGGAATTGTATATTCAGGTATTAAGACAGTTTCATATAATGTATATAACATGGGAGAAAGCACTCAGGAGGGGGTTCTTTATTCACAGGAGGATGGAGAACACTCTAAGGCGCAGCTTGTACATAATTGGTCACAAGATGGATGTATTGTAATTGATAGCGAACTTAATAACAGCAATAATGTTGAAGTTGAAGTAACTGTAATTGATAATTCAGGGAATCAGACATCTAATGTAATTAGTGTGAAGATAGACAGAACAGCACCAATAATTAACGTGTCTTATGATAATAATAATGGTGATACGTCATTTGGTGAACAGATATTTTTTAAAGAAGAAAGAACAGCAACAATAGCAATTACAGAGCGAAATTTTAATGCTGACCAAGTTGTGATGACAATTGAAAATACAGATGGAACAGCACCAATAATTTCTGATTGGTCAATTCAGGAAGGTACAGGCAATGGAGATGATACCGTTCATACGGTAACAGTTAATTATTATGCGGACGGAGATTATACATTTGACATATCTTTTTCAGATGAGGCGGGGAATGTTAATGAAGAAGTAAGGTATGACGATTCATTAGCTCCTAAAGAATTTACAGTTGATATGACAGTTCCAGAGATAGAGGTACAGTATGATAATAATAATGCAGCTAATAATAATTATTATAATCAGACAAGAGTTGGAACGGTAACAATTAGAGAACATAACTTTGATGAGAGCAGAGTTCAGGCAGATATTACAGCAACCAATAATGGTGCAGACTCAGCAGCACCATCTCTTAGTGGATGGTCAACATCAGGAGATGTTCATACAGCAACTATTACGTATGCAGGTGACTTGTTATATTCATTTGCAATAAAATATACGGATCAGGCAGGTAACGAGGCAGCAGAATATCCATTAGAAAGCTTCTATGTAGATGAGAGTGAGCCGGAAATAACTATTTCAGGTGTTGAAAATACTTTTGCGTATAGTGGAAATGTTGCACCTGTAGTTTCATTTAATGATACGAACTTTGATGCAGGAAATTCTAATGTAACACTTATAGGTTCAAGCAGAGGAAGAGTTGATTTTGATGGGACAGTTGAAAGTACGGATAATGGAGTACAGTATGTATTTAACAATTTTCCTAATGAAGAATCAGTAGATGATATATATACATTAACAGCCAGCTCGACAGATATGGCAGGAAATTCAAAAGAAGAGACTATTTCATTCTCAGTAAACAGATTTGGTTCAACATATACATTCAGTGATGCTACTAATAGTATTAATGGTTCATATATTAATTCACCAGAGAATATTGTAGTATATGAAGTAAATGTCGATGCGCTTAGTGAAATAAGCATAACAGTATTTAAGAATAACGAGACAATTCTGCTTACAGAGGGAAGTGATTATTCAGTTCAGCTAGAAGGTGGTAACGGTCAGTGGTATAGATATACATATACAATTTTTAAGAATGTATTCGATGATGATGGTGTATATAGAATTGCTGTTCATTCAGTTGATACGGCCGGAAATGTGGCAGATAATACAATTGACACAAAGTCAAAAGAAATAAGCTTTGGTGTGGATAAGACAACACCAAATATAATTTTGGCAAATCTTGAAGACGGAACAACATATCCTACAGATAATCTTCGCGTTGATATGGTAATTGAAGATAATCTTAAAATGGGCAATGTAAAGGTATATCTTGACAATAGCGAGATTAAAAGCTGGAATCAGGATGAAATTGCACAGATGATAACGAAAGGTGAAGATTATACATTTGCTTATATTAGAAGGAATATACTGCATAATGGA
>OGKZ01001040.1_pt1 | contig 21581 bp, 20 predicted proteins | sample 1572571 | NCBI WGS metagenome assembly OGKZ01 (sample SAMEA2581906, study PRJEB24529) | metagenome | biome: Human gut stool | place: China | collected 2011 | reverse complement strand
GACAAACGGTTTTCAAGACCGCCCCGTTATGACCACTTCGGTACCTCTCCATATTTGTTTTATTTTGTTGTTTGCATGTCAGCCATGCGACTCACTTATAATATCATTCACATACCATTTTGTCAACACTTTTTTTGAAGTTTTTTATTTATTTTTTAATATGCTGATTTTATCTGAGTTTGCAGGCATTTATGGTCATAAGATTTCTTTATAGTATTGAATACAATATAGGTTAATTTATAAACATCTTAGCAATAACCATATCTTCTGGTGTCGTTATTTTTATATTATTGTACTGTGACAATGACATTTTTACTTTTATACCACTATATTTTTCAACAACCATTGCATCATCTGTTATATTACCTTTATTATCATCTATTATCATTTTCTGATAAGCTTCTTTTACTATATTATATTCAAAGGCTTGTGGTGTTTGTATCTGCCACAATGTACTTCTATCTGGTGTATTAATAGCAAAACCGTCTTTGTCTGCTATTTTTATTGTATCTTTTACAGGAACAGCAGCTACACATGCCTTGTATTTTTTAACATCATTATAACAGTTCTCTATTATACTATCAGTTATGCAGGCACGCGCTCCATCGTGTATTAATACATAATGTTGAGCCTCTTTAGAGATATTGTGGTTATTGTTATCATTTTTTAACTCATCTAATGCCATTAAGCCATTATAAACTGAATTGTAACGCTCTTTACCACCTGATGTTATGCAATTTACCTTTGTAATATTGTACTTTTCTACTATATTTTCTCTACAATATGATATATCACTTTCTCCTGTTACCAATATTATGTTATCTATTATATCAATTTCTTGGAACTTTTTAAGCGCATAATAGATTACTGGCTTGTCGTCTATTAACATAAACTGCTTTGGTATATCACTTTTCATTCTGCTTCCCCTGCCACCAGCTAACACAATGGCAGTTACTATATCATTTTTATTTTTTAAAGCTTCTTTTATCATAATACCCATTCTTTCTAAAAATATTCAAAATAATAAAGCACCTACTTTTAATTATGACTATTATATCACAATATAAAAATAGGTGCTAATAATTATTATATTCTTTCGCCTAATTTTAAATTAGGTACTGCATTTAAGTCGTAACCATGTCTTGTACCATTGATGTACTCATAATATGCTGCTGAACCTATCATAACGGCGTTATCTGTACATAACTTAGGTGATGGTGAATAAAACTTTATATCTCTCTTTTCACATTCTGCTTTCATAGCATTTCTTAGGGCTGAATTAGAAGCTACCCCTCCTGCAATTGCAAGTTTTTTAACTTTACGTTCTTCAGCTAACTTTATTGCTCTTGAAACAAGGGCTTCTACTACTGCATTTTGAAATGACGCAACTAAATCGGCTTTGTTTAACTCAATATTTTTCATTTCACAAGAATTAATATAATTGAGTACAGCTGATTTTATTCCACTAAATGAGAAGTCATAAGGTGCTTCATCTACATTTGCTCTTGGAAATTCTATTGCATGTGGATTGCCTTCTTTTGCAAGCTTGTCTATCTTTGGCCCACCTGGATATCCTAGTCCTACGGCTCTTGCAACCTTGTCAAAGGCTTCTCCGGCAGCATCATCTCTTGTTCTTCCTATTATCTCATATTTGCCATAATCATTTACCATTACTAGATGTGTATGACCGCCTGATACTACAAGCGCAGCAAATGGTGGCTCTAGGTCAGGATTTTCTATATAATTGGCAGAAATATGTCCTTCTATGTGATGTACTCCTACTAGTGGCTTTTTTGACGCAAAAGCAATGGCTTTAGCTTCTGCTACGCCTACAAGCAATGCACCCACAAGCCCTGGTCCATAAGTTACACCAATTGCTGTAATATCGTCTAGTGTTAAATTAGCATCACTTAAAGCCTTTTCTATTACGGGATTGATATTCTCAATATGTTTTCTTGAAGCTATCTCTGGTACAACTCCACCATATAAGGTGTGTATATCTATCTGGGTGTTAATAACATTTGATAATACTTCACGACCATTTTTTACAACTGCTGCCGCTGTTTCATCACAAGAACTTTCTATTGCAAGAATTATCACATCTTTTGATGTATTATCTGTCTTTAAACTTTGTTCGTTATTTACTTCACAATCATTTATTTTGTTATCCATGTCTTTTTTCCTTAAATATTACGATTATTTTTATATGCTTAATGCTATTATACAAAAATTAACTTTGACTGTCAGGCTGTGTAAGTTCCCAGTATAATATTTTCCAATTGCCAGAATTATCTTGTCTTAGTGTGAACTTTGTATATGAATATACAAGATTGTAGTTCTCTCTTAAATAAAATACTGTATCTATTGAAGCATATTTCTTATCTTTTAAAGTCTGATAATTTATATTGCTTGTACTGTCAAGCTTAAAGTCTGAAATGTATCTATTTGCATTTTTATAGTCAGAAACGTCTTGCTTTAAAGCATTGATATACTCTTGTTCAGTCTGTTTTGACTTTAATTCGTCATCAAATAAATACCTTGCCTGTCTTCCTAACTTCTCTAACTGTTCTTCGCTTACACTACTGCCATAATACTGCTTTGCAATTCTCATATATAGCTTTACAACTTCTCTTGGTGTCTTTGGATAATTATTTTCAATATCTCTTGAAACAAGGTCGGCAAGCTCTTGATTATCTACGGACTGTTGTGTTGCATCGACTGATGGTGCTTTGTTAGAAAGATAATAGTAATACCCAACTCCTGCTACAACCATCATCACTACTATTATCAATGTGCTTGTATATTTCTTTTTCATAATAATGCACCTCCCTATAAACTGTGTATAAATACAATTTCTTGAAAATTAGAAAAACTTATATGTTCAGAGAAGTTAAAAACACCTTACTAATCTTCAAATACTAACTCTACTGATTTTCCATCTATTCCGGCAATTGTATTTGGAAAAATTCCTTTTACACTATCTATATAATCTATCGGTCTTACAAGCGATGGACTATAGTGGGTAAGCCACATTTCTTTTACATTAGCTTCTTTTGCAAGCATTGCTGCTTCTTTAAAGGTCATGTGCTTATACTCTTTTGCTTTAGCCTCTTTTCCAGCTTCCCCATACATTCCTTCACAAATAAATAAATCGGAATCTTTAGCATTTTCTGAAATCGACTTTACTGGTCTTGAGTCTGTACAATAAGTTACTTTTATTCCTTTTCTTGCTTCTCCCACTACCATATCTGGTGTATATGTAACACCGTCTTGTTCTATTGTAGCTCCATGTTGTAATTTGTTCCACAATTTTTGTGGTATGTTAAGATTTCTCGCCTTTTCAACATCGAACTTTCCAATTCTTGGTATATTTATTGAATATCCATAACAAGTAACTGCATGTTGAACTTTAAATGCTGTAATCTCATATCCTTTGATTTTTAAATGCTCTGTCTGTTCACTCAACTCAATAAACTTTAATTCGTAGGGAAGCTCAGGTGCTATGGTTCTTAATGCTGACACAACTCTTTTAAGCCCTTTTGGTCCAATTAAAGTTATAGGCTCTGTCCTGTCTGAATTACCTATTGTAAGAAGAAGTCCCGCAAGCCCGCTTATGTGATCAGCATGATAATGTGTAAAACATATTATATCTATTGGATTAAAACTCCAACCTTTTTCTTTTATTGCTATTTGTGTACCCTCTCCACAATCTATTAAAAGACTACTTCCATTATATCTAGTCATACACGATGTTAGCCACCTTCCCGGCAATGGAAGCATTCCACTTGTACCTAATAAACAAACATCTAACATATCATTCCTACTTTCTTTATTTCGTGACTGTCATTTTTGACATTACTATTGCGTCTTCTACTGGTTTTTCATAAAATCTTTTTCTTGTACCTATAGGCTTATAACCCATTTTTTCATATAACTTTTTTGCATTTTCGTTGCTTTGTCTTACTTCTAAGAAAAATACATCAACTCCATTTTCTTCTATGCTTATACGTTCCATTTCACTCATAAGAAGCTTAGCTATCCCTTGTCGTCTGTATTCCTTTGCAACTGCCATATTAGTTATATTGCCTTCGCCTAGAACTGTCCACATTCCACAGTAGCCTAAAACTTTGCCATTATCTTTGCATACAATATACACATTTTCTTTAGTTTCACAAGCATCTATAAATGATTTTTCTGACCACGGTACTGAAAATATTTCTTGCTCTATTGCTTCTACTTGTGCTACATCTACTCTTGTCATGCGTTCAATTATAAAATTACTCATGCTTGTCCATTCTCTCTCTTTCTGCTTGAGATGGGCGTAAATAATCCGGTTTTAACTGTGCTGCGTCTATTACCTCACCATTTTTATACATATCAAGACCTGCCATTGCTACACTTCCTGCTTTTTGAGTTCTTAAATGCGCTGGTGCATATTCATAATTACAACTTAAGTTATTTTCAAAAAATTCTTTGGCTGGTTCTATTCCATCACCTGTAAATATTATCTTATCTGTAATGTTGTTAAGTTTTTCGCAAAGTTCTTCATATGACAACAATAACTTATCTATAATACACTCAAGACTTCCATCTTCTCTAAAGCGATAAAGTGCTGTATATAAATGATTTCTTCTAGCATCCATTATAGGACATATTATTGCATTTGTATTGCCATAAAAATTATACGCCATAGCTTTAAGTGTTGGAACTGCTACCATACTGCTTTTTGTAACCATAGCAATACCTTTTCCTGTAGCTGCTCCTATACGAAGTCCTGTAAATGAACCAGGACCTACGGATACTGCAATTACATCGACAGTATTAACGTCTGTTTCTGTCATTTTGCATATCTCATCAATCATTGGCAAAAGTGTCTGTGAGTGTGTTTTTTTATAATTAATTGTATATTCTGCTGTGAGCGTGTCATCTGTTATTATTGCAACTGAGGCTGTTATAGCAGAACTTTCTATTGCAAGAATTCTCATTATTAATCCTCATTTCTTGATTATATTTTAACACTATTAAGCAAGTCTTAATAAGTCTTAAAATTTCAAATCACAATTATTTATAGTTATTTTTCTATAGTCAAAGCCTTTTTCTAGGTCTTTTTCAATTGTTATATTAATTGTTTCTTCTGGAAGTATTTCTTCTATTAAGCTTGCCCATTCTATCAGGCAAACTCCTTCTGAATAAAAATATTCTTCATAGCCTAACTCGTCCATCTCTGATATATCTGCTATTCTGTATACATCAAAATGGTAGAGTGGGAGTCGTCCTTCGTTATATACTTGTATTATTGTAAAGGTTGGGCTATTGATAGGCTCTGTTATTCCTAAGCCTTTAGCAAAACCTTGTGTAAATACGGTCTTGCCAACACCCAAATCACCATCAAGTCTAAATATCTGACCTTTCTTTGCTAACTGTCCTAGCTGATATCCTATTTCAAAGGTTTCTTTTGCATTAAATGTTTCTTTTATAACATTTTCTTTTATCATGGAATTATTCCCTTTCAATATAAAGCTGCATATTGTAATAATATTTTAACACTATTAAGTTATATAAAGGAATTATTAGAATAATCTAATATTATCTGCATTTTACTTAATAGTGTTAAAAAATATTCTACTGCAATTTTATTTTATTCTTATTAACTTTTATTTGGAATGGCTTAAGCTTTGTTTGCGCTATTTTTAAAAATGTATCTAAATCACTTCCAATACATTTTAACGGTATTATATTTGCACGAACTGATGTTATATATAATATAAGGTTTTTGCCTGTGCAAGTGATTTTAAATATGTCGTCCCAAGTAAGTTCTTCTGTTACTTCACCTAATGTAAGTATTATTTTATCTTGTGTTACTGTGTACTTTATTGGCTTATTAAAGGCTGGGTTAGCTTTTATTTGCTGTTTTACTTTTAATTTCATTCCTATTGGTGTATACACTGTAAAAAACAATCCAAAGAAACCCATCATAAGTATATATGATATATTAAGGTCGTTTGCTATTGAAAAACCACATATTATAAGTGCTACAACTCCAAATAAGAAGCCTGCTACACCGCCTACACTGTGGTAATTATGGTATAGCTTAAAATTCATAAGGTCACTTTCTGTTACCTCTGCTGTAAATTCAACCTGCATACAATTCTCCATTCTGTATTATTATTAACGCATAAACTTTGAAAGTCCGCTAAGATTTAAGCCTTGTGGCTTTTTATTACTTTGTCTATTCTTTTGTTCTTTATTTGAGTTAGTTTTAGCAAACTCTCTTTTTTCTTTGTTGTCTTTTTGTGGTGCTTTTGTCTGTTGTTTTCTTTGTTCTTTTCTTTGCTCTTTGATTTTAGCTTCATTTTCGTCTAAAATCATTGAAAGTGCTATTCTTGTCTTTGGCACATCTACGTCTATTACTCTTACGTCTATTACATCGCCTACACTAACTACATCAAGTGGATGGTTTACTCTTTTATTAGCTGACATCTGTGATATATGAACAAGTCCATCTTGATGTACACCAATATCAACAAATACACCAAAATCTATTACATTTCTCACAGTTCCTTTAAGTATCATTCCCGGCTTTAAATCTTCAAGATTAAGCACATCTTTTCTTAATATTGGCTTAGGCATTTCATCTCTTGGGTCTCTTGCTGGCTTTTCAAGTTCTTTTATTATATCTTCAAGTGTTATTTCTCCTATATCGAGGTCACTTGCTAACTTGTGTATATCTTCAACCTTACTTCTTAAACCTATAAGTTCACCTGATGTTATTGAATTGATATCGTATCCCATAAGCTCTAATAACTTTGTGGCAGCAGCATAACTTTCTGGATGTACACTTGTTGCGTCAAGTGGGTTGTCACCTTTTGAAATTCTCATAAAGCCTGCACACTGTTCAAATGCCTTTGGTCCTAACTTTGCAACTTTAAGGAGTTGTTTTCTGTTGGTAAATCTTCCATTTGTTTCTCTATAGTCAACAATATTTTTTGCAACTGCCTTTGAAATACCTGATATATATTCAAGTAATGAAGCTGACGCTGTGTTTAAATCCACACCAACTTTATTTACACTGTCTTCTACTACGCCTGTTAATGTTTCTGTAAGCTTTTTCTGGTTCATATCGTGCTGATACTGTCCTACACCTATTGACTTAGGGTCTATTTTTACAAGCTCTGCTAATGGGTCTTGAACTCGTCTTGCTATTGATACAGCACTTCTTTGAGCTACATCAAAATCTGGAAATTCTTCTGTTGCGAGCTTACTTGCTGAATATACAGAAGCTCCTGCTTCGTTAGTTATTACATAATCTACGTTTGTAAGATTTCTCTCTTTTATCATATCAGCAATAATTTGCTCAGACTCTCTTGAAGCTGTACCATTTCCGCATGAAATTAATGTTACATTGTATTCTTTGACAAGCTTTTCAACTTCATCCATAGCTTCTTTTACTTTGTTATGTGGTGCTGTAGGATAGATTACTTTTGTTGCAAGTACTTTGCCTGTTGCGTCTACTACTGCTAATTTACAACCTGTTCTAAACGCCGGGTCCCAACCTAGCACTGTCTTTCCTGCTATCGGTGGTTGTAAGAGAAGTTGCTCTAAGTTCTTTCCAAAGACCTTAATTGCTCCATCTTCTGCTCTTTCTGTAAGACTGCTTCTTATTTCTCTTTCTATTGCTGGTGCAATAAGTCTTGAGTAGGAATCTTCTATAACTTCTTTGATTATTGGTGTTGTAAACTCATTATCTGATGTTATGAGCTGTTTTTGTAAATAGACAAATATTCTTTCTTGTGGCGCTGATATTTTTACTGTAATGAATTTTTCTGCTTCACCTCTATTAATAGCAAGTATTCTATGACCTGGAATAGCTGAAATTGGCTCACTGTATTCATAATACATCTCATACACTGACTCGGCTTCTTTATCTTTTGCTGTTGATACTAGATTGCCTTCTTTAAATGTTATATCTCTTATATAAGTTCTATAATCTGCTACATCTGCAATGCGCTCTGCTATTATATCTTTTGCTCCTGCAATAGCCTCTTTTGCATTTTTTACTTCTTTTCCTTCTTCTGTGGAAATGTATTTTTCTGCTTCTACTTCGACTGGCTGTGTAGCATTTTGGCTAATTATATAATCTGCTAATGGCTCTAAGCCTTTTTCTTTTGCAGTTGTTGCTCTTGTTCTTCTCTTTTGCTTATATGGGCGGTACAGGTCTTCTACAAGTACCATTGTTTCTGCTGATGTTATCTGTTCTTTTAATTCTGATGTTAATTTTCCTTGTTCTTCTATTGCAGATATTACTTGTTGTTTTCTATCTTCTAAATTTCTAAGATATCTTAATCTTTCGTCAAGACTTCTTAACTGTTCATCGTCTAATGCACCTGTAACTTCTTTTCTATATCTTGCGATAAATGGAATTGTGCAACCTTCGTCTATAAGTTTTACGGCTGCTTCAACTTGTCCTGCCTTGACTTGTAATTCTTCTGATATCTTTTTTATAATATCCATTATCTTAAACTCCTTTTATTGTTTTCGTAAATAATGATGCCTAAATATTATATCAGTCTTGAAATATTTAATCAACCAATGCAGGTTTTAGTTTTTGTGTTTTTAGGTTTTGAGGTTTTGAGGATAGCAATAGGATATAAGCAAACACACACCATTAAAAGTACAATTGTCTATATTTGTATGCCCTCATCGAACAGGAGTGTTCGCTGATGACATACAAATATAGACAACAGTTCTTTTAATGGTGCATTTATTGCTTATATCCTACTGCTATCTTACGGAAGTTTATTGTAATCCCCTAAATAAGCCCACTACTTTTATTAATTCATAAAATAAGTTGAAGCTTGAAATTATTTATAATATAAAATTATAAGATAATCTGGAACATACTTGTGCGCAGTCGCTTTGTTAATTGATGTAAAAATTTGGCTGGGGGTTTATGCTTTTTTAATTTTACAATAGATTGGGTTTGTGATACGATTTATACAATAAATTTATGTTATACTACGTTAGATTTTCTGCAATTAGATTGTTTTTTAATATGTGTAATGTGAATTAAGAATGTTTTTAGATTGGAGAGTAATATGGATAATAGTCAAAATTCGGACAATGGCTACAACAAGGGTGGGCAGTCCGATAATAATAATAGTGGTAATTATAATCAAGGTTCTAATAATGCTTATAATAACTCTGGGCAATTTGATAATGGATATGGAAATCAAAATCAAAATGGTAATGGATATAATAATGGTCAGTTTAACAACGGTTATAATCACAATAATGGATATAATCCAAACAATTTTAACAATGGGTACAATAATGGAAATCAATTTAATAATGGTTATAATAATTTTAACCGTCAGCCTTATTATCAAAAGCCTAAGGACAAGCTTGGTATTTTCTCGCTGATATTTGGTATTGCTTCTGTACTTACTTCTATGCTTTACTTTGTGGGTATTCCGCTTGCTATTACAGCTATTGTTTTGGCTATTCTTTCACGAAGTAGGATTGGTAGATTTCAAGGAACTGCTGTTGCAGGGCTTTGTATTGGTATATGTGGAGTCTGTCTTGGACTTCTTTTCTTTGCTGTTATGCTTGCTATGTTTTCTAATCCAGATTTTATAAATGCGTTACAGCAACTTTATGATACAACTAATATTTATCAGTAGTTCTATAGTAAAAAATTAGTGCAAGTGTTTTTATAAGTAATGAATAAAAACACTTGCACTATTTTTTAATCTCTACATTTTTTAGCTATTAATAATCTGTTAATTATATATCAAACTAATAACTTATAGAGAGTTAATTTATTAGTTTTCTTCTGGAATAAATGCGTTATAGATTGCCTTTATTGCGTCTTCAAAGTATTTGTTTCTTACACCGATAATTATATTAAGTTCACTTGAACCCTGGTCTATCATTTTTACATTTACTTTAGCTTTGGCAAGGGCTGAGAAGATTGCTCCTGCTATACCTGAGCTATTTCTCATACCACGACCTACTACTGCGATAAGTGCTAAGTCTGACTCTAATTCTATAAGGTCTGGCTTAACTGCTCTGTGTAATTGTGCAAGTACTTTCTGTTCTTTTTCTACAAATTCATCTTGGTGAACAAATACTGTCATTGTATCAATTCCAGATGGCATATGTTCAAATGAAATGCCATTGTCTTCAAATACTTGAAGTACTTTTCTACCAAAACCTATTTCTGAGTTCATCATATCTTTATCTATACCGATTGATACAAATCCCTTCTTACCTGCGATACCTGTGATTGTGTATTCTGGAACACTACAAGTTGTTTCTACAATCATTGTACCTTTGTCTTCTGGAGCATTTGTATTTCTGATATTGATTGGAATACCTTCTTTTCTTACTGGGAATATAGCTGACTCATGTAATACTGAAGCACCCATGTATGAAAGTTCTCTTAATTCTTTGTATGTAATAATTGTAATTGGCTTTGGATTGTTTACTATTCTTGGGTCTGCTGCCAAAAAGCCTGATACATCTGTCCAGTTTTCGTATACATCAGCCTTTAATGCTCTTGCTACGATAGAACCTGTAACATCTGAACCACCTCTTGAGAATGTCTTTACTTCTCCATTAGGCTTTGCACCATAAAATCCCGGAATTACGGCATTTTTAGTCTTTTCAAGTCTAGCAGTTAATACATCATTAGTCTTTTCTGAATTAAATTCGCCATCTTTGTCAAAGCAAATAACTGTAGCAGCATCAATAAATTCATAACCTAAATAATTAGCCATTATGATACCATTTAAGTATTCACCTCTTGAAGCGGCATAGTCCTTTCCTGCAAGTGACTCAAACTGCTTTTTAATTGTTTCAAACTGTTCATCAAGTGATAACTTAAGTCCAAGTCCTTTGATAATTTCTTTGTATCTATCTTTGATAGCCTTTAACTGTGTATCAAAATTCTTGCCTGCTTCTGCTTGTGCATAACATTTATAAAGCATATCTGTAACCTTAGTATCATCAGAAAATCTCTTTCCCGGTGCTGATGGTACAACATATCTTCTGCTTTCATCTGCCTTTATAATATTGCCTACCTTTTTAAACTGTTCTGCACTTGCAAGTGAGCTTCCGCCGAATTTTACTACCTTAACCATTTTCTTTTTCCTCTCTTTTTCTTTAATGTTAAATAAATATATTACTTTTCAAATAAATGATTTATTATTGTATGTCCCTCAGCTATATAATTACCACTTTGTTTAGCTTCTTTTTCATTGTAGTTCCATGTGTTATTTTGTGGCTTAGTGCTGTCATAGAGCATATACGGAACTGGGTCTGAAACGTGAGTTCTTATTGCTACTGGTGTTGGGTGGTCTGGTAAAACGAGCATACGATAATCAACACCAGCCTTTTCAAGCTTTTCTGTAACTCTTTTTATTATTCTCTTATCGAGATTTTCTATAGCTTTTACTTTTCTTTCGTAACTGCCTTGATGTCCCATTTCATCAGGTGCTTCAAGGTGTATATATGCAAAGTCGCAATTGTCATTGACAAGTGCTTCAAATGCTGCGTCTGCTTTGCCTTCGTAGTTAGTATCAAGTCCACCGTTAGCACCTTCTACTTCTACAACCTTCATATCTGCACCGACAGCAATTCCTTTAAGTAAGTCAACCGCTGAAATCATTGCACCTGTATGTCCTGTTTTTTCAACAAATGGCGATAACATCGGTCTTGTTCCTGCTCCCCAGAACCATATTGAATTAGCAGGGTTAAGTCCATTTTTAATTCTTTCCTGATTAATTGGGTGATTTGCAAGAATGTCATAGCTTTTCTTCATCATTTCACGAAGTACTTCATCCTTTGGAAGATATTTTCCAATCTTTTGACCTAATACGTCATGTGGTGGTGTAAGTTCTACAACTTCTCCGTTATCCCATATTGTAAGATGTCTATAACTTGTGCCTACATAAAACTTATAGATATCATTTTCAAGCTCTTTTCTTACTGCTTCAAGTAAAACGGCTGCGTCTTCTGTTGAAATCTCACTTGAACTGTGGTCTATAATTGTCTTTTCTTCATAATGTAAATCATCTGTTGACACTGTAACAATATTACATCTTAAAGCTACGTCTGTAGACTTCATATCTACGCCAATGCTCAATGCTTCAAGTGGTGAACGTCCTGTGTAATATTCCTTTGGGTCATAACCTAAAACTGAAAGGTTAGCTGTATCACTTCCCGGTGCCATGCCATCTGGAATTGTGTGAACCATACCTATTTCTGACATTTTAGAGTATTTATCCATTGTTGGTGTATCTGCATATTCAAGTGGTGTCTTGCCACCAAGTTCCTCGATGTTATTATCTGCCATACCATCGCCAAGAACTATTAAATACTTCATAGTAATCCTCTTTTCTGCACACTCTGTTATTTATTTAACATTTTGTGTCGAGCTTGCGAGTCCACAAATAAATATATAAGTCAAGTTCCAATAACAACTTATTGTCTTTTACAATATAAGTTTGTAAGTCTTTATAATGTTAAATTCTTGTCTTATCTATTCTTATTCTATTGATAACTTCAACGTTAGATGCTGCTGTGTTAAATGCTTTTTCTGTCATAAGTGATGTAACGAAACCAAACTCTCCATCTATTCCATCAACTGTGACTACATCTATATCGCCAAATGCTTTTTCTACTTCTGACAAGTCTTTATCTACACTTCCCTTTACTCTTACAAAGAAGTATCTTTCTACGTCTTCGACATTGCCAAGTTCAATCTTTTCTGAACTCCATACTGTCATTACATTTGTTCCCTTATGCTTAACGCAGTCAACAACATCTGCTACTACTGCACTTGCTGTTGGTAACTTTCCTGCGCCTGCGCCAAAGAACATTACATCTCCGATAACATTTCCCTTGATGTATATACCGTTTAATACATCGTTTACATTGTAGAGTGGGTGTTCTTTTTCTATTAAAAATGGAGCTGTGATTGCATATACTTTATCGTTAATTTTCTTACTTGTTGCAAGAAGTTTTACTACACAGCCGATTTTTTCTGCGTACTTGAAATCTTCTGTAGTAATCTTTGTTATACCTTCTGTGCAAACATCTTCGTAATTTACTGTTGAGCCAAACGCAAGTGATGTAAGAATTGCTATTTTTCTACAAGCATCATAGCCTTCAACATCGGCTTCTGGATTGCGCTCTGCATAGCCTAACTGCTGTGCTTCTTTTAATACATCTTCGTAAGAGCTTCCTTGTGTACTCATCTTTGTTAAAATGTAGTTAGTTGTTCCATTTAAAATACCTGTAATCTGTGTAATCTCATCGGCTGTAAGACATTGATTTAATGGTCTTATAATAGGAATACCACCACCAACTGAAGCTTCAAACATGAAGTTTAACTTTCTTGCTTTTGCCATTGCAAGTAATTCTGGCCCATGTGCAGCAACTAAGGCCTTATTAGATGTACACACACTCTTTCCTGCCTCAAGTGCTTTTTTTACAAATGTAAATGCTGGCTCAATTCCCCCCATAACTTCTACTACTACATCTATTTCTGGGTCATTGATGATTATATCTATATCATGCACTATTTTTTCTTGAATTGGGTCTTCTGGAAAATCTCTTAAATCGAGTACACTTTTTATTTCTATACTCTGTCCTGCTCTTTTTTGTATTGAAGCGCTATTTGTCTGTAATACTTCAACTACACCTGAGCCTACTGTTCCATAACCTAAAACTGCAATCTTTGCCATATTAATTCTCCATTTCGTATTTTTTATTAACTTTAAAACTTTTTACAAATATTATTATTCTCTACTTAATATTTTAAGATATCGTATGCCTTCAAGTTGTTCTATTTCTTCTATCATCTTGGAGGAGTCGCCTGTTGTTGGCAATATATCAACACTTAATGTAAGGGAAGCAACTCCATTAACCGGTATTGTCTGATGGATTGTTAGGATATTTGCCTTAAATTCGGCTATTTTATTAAGCACTAGGGATAATAAACCTGGTTCATCGTCCATTGATAATACAAATGTTATTGTTTTTCCTTTGACATTATCTCTGAATGGAAATATATCGTCTTTATATTTGTAATATGAGCTTCTGCTAATTCCTACACTTTCTGTAGCATCTGCTATAGAAATGCCTTTTGTTTCTACAAGTCGATTGACTTGAGCTACTTTAAGAAGCACTTCTGGCAGAGCTTTTTGTTTTACAACGTAATATTTTATATCATTTGCCATTTCTTGCCTCTTTCCATAAGGTGTTCTGTCAAATATCATTTTCACCACATATTCTTTTTGTTATGTGCGTGTGTCAAAGACAATTGTACATCACAGAAAGAATTTTATCATAGTCGTGGATATATTGCAACTGTTATATATTTTTCTTATGTTCTAGTTTTCGCACTGTTATTATGTGAAAATAGCAGGAGTATATAAACACACACACCAGTGAAAGTACAATCAGCTATATTTGTATGCCATCATCGTACAAGTTTATTCGCTGTTGTCATACAAATATAACTGACTGTTCTTTAAATGGTGTATTCCTTGTTTTATATAGTCCTGCTATCTTACGGTGGCTTGTTGGCGCACGAGATATTAAACGGGAATTTGTTGAAATTTTAACCTTGCAATATTTTTTGAGTATGGTCATACAGATTATCAAGTTGGAAAGTTTGATAATAAAGTGACGGTTTGGATTAGTTATTTTAAGTTTACAGTTATTAAGCATATTATTCCTGTAGCTGTTAATAGTATTTTCTTTAATAAGTCGATTATTATCTTTGTAAATAATAGGCTGTTACAGCAATAAAATTTTTGAATTAACTTTTATTGCTATAACAGCCTTATATTTTTATATTATGATAAATTATTCACGCCCAAACACACTTGCAAGATAGCGCATATCGTTGATATGTTTATCTGTTAATGCGCCTTTGTTCATTCTCCACTTCCAGTTGCAACCTAGCGTTGATGGTGTGTTTATTCTTGCCCAGTTGCCTAGTTTTAATATGTCTTGTACTGCAAATATTACAAGCTCTGCAACACTTGAATATGCTGCTCTAAATGTATTGTCTACCATTCTTTCTTTATCTCTTGTATCAAGATAGTCGTAGGCGTAGCCAAGTTCCCAATCGTTATGTTCTTCAAAATAGCCCATAAGTGTTTCATTGTCATGTGTACCACCATATACAACGCAATCTTTTGTGTAATTGTATGGCAAATGTGGATTTTTTCTATCTCCGCCAAATGCAAATTCAAGAACTTTCATGCCAGGATAGTTATTTGCCTTTAAAAGTTCGTCTACTTCTGGTAAGAACACGCCTAAGTCTTCAGCGATAATCTGCTTATCACCAATTGAACTGTTAATTACATCTGTAAGCTTCTTTCCCGGACCTTTGTGATATTCACCTTTTCTTGCGTCAGGCATATCAGCCGGAATAGCATAATATTTTACAATACCGATAAAATGGTCTATTCTTATTACATCATACAGACTAGCTGACTTTGCCATTCTATGACGCCACCAAGTAAAGTCATTTTTTTCGATAGCTTCCCAGTCATATAAAGGATTGCCCCACTTCTGTCCTAAGTCGGAAAATGCGTCTGGTGGAACTCCTGCTACGTCTGTTGAAGCTAAGTTTTCATCAAGCTGGAAATCACCAGAATTAGCCCAAACATCTGCACTGTCATAACCCATATAGATAGGAATATCACCGATTATCTTAATGCCTTTTTCATTAACATAACTCTTAAGCTTATTCCACTGTTTATCAAATTCATACTGTAAAAATATCCAAAATTCAATATCATCCTTTAACAACTTATTGTACTTTTGAATACCTTCATCTGTTCTAAAACGAATGTCATCGTCCCATTCTGCCCAAGATACGCCCTTATAATAATCTTTGAGTGACATAAAAAGTGCATAATCGTTAAGCCAAAAGCTATTATCTTCGCAAAATCTTTCTAAACTTTTATACTGTGGTAAAGCATCAACATTTTCGTTTTTATTTTGTGAAGTACAATTTTCTTCTTTTTCTTTGGCTATAACTTCTTTAAATCTTTCAAAGGCTATGTGTAACACTTCAAAACGCACTTTGTATAATTTTTCATAACTTACATAACTTTCATTGCCAAGATTGATATCTCGATTATCTGCATATCTGTTATTTAGTGCATCTTCTTCTGATACATTGACTGGAACATGTCCATCTCCCCAATCCCTTGATATAAGCTCTGACTTTCGTAAAAGTCCATCTTCTACAAGTGTATCAAGGTCAATAAAATAAGGATTGCCTGCAAATGCTGAAAATGATTGATAAGGACTATCTCCATAAGTTGTAGGTCCTAACGGAAGCACTTGCCAATATTTGTGGTTGCACGCATTTACAAAATCAACAAAGTTATAAGCTTCTTTGCCAAATGTGCCAATTCCATAAGGCGATGGAATACTGCTTACAGGCATGAGTATTCCTGCGCTTCTATCAAATGTTTTTTTATTCCCCATACATCATGCTACTAAAAAAATATAATAGTATATCTTTTTAGCTTTTCCTTTCTTCAAAAAACTGTTAATGCTAATAACTGTTATTTAATTTCATTATAACTGATATTACAATATACTTTACTAATTGCTCATATCGTCTGTTAATTTTTTAACACCATTCGTTTCTTCGTCTGTAAGAAGTTTTTCGATATCAAGAAGAATAACTAAACCATCTTTAAGGTTAGCAACTCTATCAAGATACATTGTATCAGCCTTCTTTACCATACCAGGCATAGCTACTACCTTATCGGCTGGTAAGTCGTCTATTTCAAGTACTGTATCTACTCCAAGTGCAAGTGCAATACCATTCATTCTTACGATAATGAAGTTTTCACTTCTTCCATCATATGTCATACCGAACTTCTTCTTTAAATCATAAACAGGTACAACTTCACCTCTTAAATTAATAATTCCGTCAATATATGATGTTGAGTTAGGTACTGGCACTATATTAATCTGTTTTTCAATACCTTGAACCTTATTAATGTCTACACCGAACATTTCATCATTTAACTTAAATATAACAGGCTTCATATAATCTGCCATTTCTATGCCTCCCTTTCTATGTAATAGAGCTATAATGCTCTATTTGTATCTTGCTATATTTTTAATCTTCATTATCTTTGCTTATACTTAACGATGTTAAATAAGCATTTATAAATGGGTCAATATTGCCATCTAATACGCTTTGTGCATTGCCTACTTCTTTGTTAGTTCTGTGGTCTTTTACCATTGTATAAGGCTGTAATACATAACTTCGTATCTGATTACCAAAATTAATATCCTTTACATCACCTCTAATGTCAGATGTCTTTTCAGCATTTTCCTGTTGCCTTAAAAGGTACAACTTAGCCTTTAACATCTGCATAGCCTTATCTTTATTCTGATGTTGTGACCTTTCATTTTGACATTGAACTACAATTCCTGTTGGAAGATGTGTAATTCTTATTGCTGATGATGTCTTATTGATATGCTGTCCACCAGCTCCGCTTGAACGGTATGTATCAATTCTTAAATCATCATCATTAATTTCTATATCAACATTTTCTTCTATATCTGGCATTACATCACATGATACAAAAGAGGTCTGTCTTTTTCCTGCTGCATTAAAAGGCGATATTCTTACAAGTCTATGTACTCCATGCTCTGATTTTAAATGACCGTAGGCATTGTCACCAGTAATCTCTATTGTAACAGACTTAATTCCTGCTTCTTCACCTTCAAGATAATCAATTGTCTGAACTTGATATCCTTTTCTTTCTGCCCATCTTGTATACATTCTGTATAACATCTGACACCAGTCACAGCTTTCTGTTCCGCCTGCTCCTGCGTGAAGTGTAAGAATTGCATTACATTTATCATATTCTCCTGACAATATCGTATCTATTCTTAAACTCTCTAAACGTTCTTCAAAAGAACTTACTTCATTTTCAATCTCTACTAATAAAGATGTGTCATTTTCTTCTTCTGCCATCTCTATTAATACTTTAATATCTTCTAGTGAACTTGTAAGCTCATCATACTTTTCAAATGCACCTTTAAGAGTTTTTAACTCTTTCATTGCCTTTTGTGACTTATCTGTATCGTCCCAAAATCCCGGTGCTTCCATATCCGCTTCAAGCTCTTCTATTCTCTTTTTCTTATTATCAAGGTCAAGAGCTTGCTTAATATGCTCTAACGGCTTTTCATAACCTGAAAGCTTGTATTTGTATTGTTCTAATTCTACCACTATTAATTCCCCTGACTTTAAAGTTTTTGTAACGCAGATATTATAATCTACTTTATTACACAATTTATCATTAAAAGCTTGCACTCTTTATGATACAAGCAAGTCCACTCTTATCTTTGCTTGTTGCAATAGAAATGACTTACTTGATATTGTTAAATAATTATACGACATATTATCAAAATGGACAAGGTTATTTAAAAAAGAACAATCGACTATACTTGTATTCTATCACCGAACGTTTTTGTTCGCTTTTGTCATACAAATATAGCAGACTGTTCTTTATAATGTCAAACAACCGCCTGTCCATTTATTTTAAAATTCAATATACTTTTAAGCCTGTCTTCCACAACAGTTCTTATACTTTAATCCGCTTCCGCATGGGCATGGGTCGTTAGGATATACTTTCTTTTCTACTCTCTTAACAGGACCTTTTACTGAACTACCGTCATCCTTATTAGTTCCTGTAGCCTTGGCTACCTGTTCTCTTTCAACCTTTTGCTCAACTTGAATGTGCATAAGAAGTCTTACTGTATCTTCTGTAATTCCTCTTGTCATGTCATCAAACATATCATAACCCATTACCTTATATTGAACAACTGGGTCTCTCTGACCATAAGCTTGAAGTCCAATACCTTGCTTAAGCTGGTCCATATCGTCAATGTGGTCCATCCACTTACGGTCAATTACCTTAAGAAGTACAACTCGCTCTATTTCTCTTATCTGCTCTGGTTCTGTAAATAAAGCTTCTTTATCTTCATACATCTTAACAGCTTTTTCTTTTAAGTCATGGATAAGTTCGTTCTTATTCTTAATATCTGGATTGTACTTGATTGGTTCAAATGGAATTGTTGGAACTAAAAGTTCATTCAATTCGTTATAATCCCAATCTTTACTTTCACTATCTTCACTTAAACATCTATTGACTGAATTTTCAACAAAATCAGTAATCATCTTAAGGACTGAATTACGCATACTTTCACCATTAAGTACACGCTTTCTTTCAGCATAAATGATTTCTCTTTGTTCATTCATAACCTGGTCATATTCAAGAAGACGACTTCTGATACCATAGTTATTAGTTTCTATCTTCTTTTGAGCCTTTTCTATAGCACTACTTAACATCTTATGTTCAATCTGCTCATGCTCGTCCACACCTAAAGTATTAAATATACTCATAAGTCTTTCTTGACCAAACAATCTCATAAGGTCATCTTCAAGTGATATATAAAATCTTGACTCACCTGGGTCACCTTGTCTTCCGGCACGACCTCTAAGCTGATTATCAATACGTCTTGATTCATGTCTTTCTGTACCAATAATCTTAAGACCTCCTGCTGCCTTTGCATCATCATCAAGCTTAATATCAGTTCCTCGACCTGCCATGTTAGTAGCAATTGTTACTGCACCATGCTTACCTGCCTGTGATACTATCTCAGCTTCTAACTCATGGTACTTAGCATTAAGTACATTATGCTTAATGCCTTTCTTCTTAAGCATTTCACTTATAAGTTCTGATGTATCAATAGTTATTGTACCTACAAGAACTGGCTGTCCTTTTTCATGTGACTCAATTACTGAGTCTACAACAGCTTCAAACTTAGCCTTTTTAGTCTTGTATACAACATCGTTTAAATCTTTTCTTAATACGGGCTTATTTGTTGGTATTTCAACAACGTCCATGTTATAAATTTCACGAAATTCTTTTTCTTCTGTAAGAGCAGTACCAGTCATACCTGCTTTCTTTTCAAACTTATTAAAGAAGTTCTGGAATGTAATTGTTGCAAGAGTCTTACTTTCTCTCTTAACTTTAACGTGTTCCTTAGCTTCAATAGCCTGATGAAGACCATCAGAAAATCTACGTCCCGGCATAATACGTCCTGTAAATTCATCGACGATTAATACTTCATCATCTTTTACAACATAGTCTTTGTCTCTAAACATAAGATTATGAGCACGAAGTGCTAATGTTACATTGTGTTGAATTTCAAGGTTTTCAGGGTCAGCATAGTTGTCAATGTGGAAGAACTTTTCTACCTTATGAATACCTTGTTCTGTAAGATTAACCACTTTATCTTTTTCATTAACGATAAAGTCACCATCTTCTTCCATATCTTCCTGCATAAGAGCCTGCATCTTAGTCATCTCACCCTTATACTCTCCACGTTCTAACTGTCTTGCAAGTACGTCACATAACTCATAAAGCTTAGTAGACTTACCACTTTGTCCTGATATAATAAGAGGAGTTCTAGCTTCATCTATTAATACAGAGTCAACCTCATCAATAATACAATACTTTAAATCTCTTAAAACAAGCTGTTCCTTGTAAATAGCCATATTATCTCTAAGGTAATCAAAGCCTAATTCATTATTAGTAACGTATGTAATATCACACGCATATGCTGCTCGTCTTTCATCGTCCTTTAAATCATGAAGCACTATACCAACACTTAAGCCTAAGAACTGATGAATTTGTCCCATCCACTCAGCATCTCGCTTTGCAAGATAATCATTAACTGTTACTACAAGAACTCCTTGTTCTGTAAGTGCATTAAGATATGCTGGAAGTGTAGATACAAGTGTCTTACCTTCACCAGTTCTCATCTCGGCAATACGTCCTTGATGTAATACAATACCACCAATAATCTGTACTCTGTAATGTTCCATTCCAAGAACTCTTTTACCAGCTTCTCTTACAACGGCGTAAGCTTCCGGAAGAATGTCATCAAGTGTTTCGCCTTTCTTTAATCTTTCTTTAAATTCTTGTGTCTTACCCTTTAACTCGTCATCGCTTAATGCGCCCATCTCCTCACGATAACTTTCAACCTTATCAGCTATAGGGTAAATTCTTTTTAACTCATGTTCACTATGTGTACCAAATAACTTCTGAACCAGTCCCATTCCATATCTCCTTAAAGCAAATTCTTTTTTAATTGTACCACTTAATATACTTTTAAGCAAGAAGTACCAAAATATTAAATATTAAATAATATTAAACCTATATAATATTACATATATTTATTAAGTTTATATGAATAATCTATTACATTTTTTAACATCTCTTTCGCATTATTGGCGTCATTTTTATTACTGTTAGTAATACCAGCAGCTTCTGTTGTGCTTGCTGTTATTTCTTCACTTACTGCTTGAAGTTGTGTTGTATCGTCTACAATTATATCATTAGACTTTTTAAGCTCTTTTGTCATTGTATCAATATCTTTCATTTGAATTGTTAATTCCTGCATGTTATTATTAATAATATTAAAGCCTTAAGTAAGGATAAGCTTGTTATTATTATTTC
>OGKZ01001036.1_pt1 | contig 21607 bp, 18 predicted proteins | sample 1572571 | NCBI WGS metagenome assembly OGKZ01 (sample SAMEA2581906, study PRJEB24529) | metagenome | biome: Human gut stool | place: China | collected 2011 | reverse complement strand
CTTTTTCAAACACGCCTCGCTTTCGATCGAGGCCGGCGGAAAATACATCTACGTAGATCCCGTAAGCGGCTATGCCGACTACGCCGCCCTGCCCAAGGCCGACGTGGTACTTATCACCCACTCGCACTACGACCACCTGGACGTGGCGGCCGTCGAAGCGATCCAGACCCCGCAGACCGAGATACTCTGCGACCGCACATCGGCCGAGGCGTTCGAAATGAACTGCTACACGATGCGCCCGGGCAGTGTCGCTACGCCGCGCGATTACCTGAAAGTCGAGGCCGTGGCCGCTTACAACACGACCGACGGGCACCTGCAATTCCATCCCAAAGAGCGTGAGGACTGCGGCTACGTGCTCACGATAGGCGGCTCGCGCATCTACATCGCGGGCGATACCGAACCCACGCCCGAACTGAAGGCGCTGAAGAATATCGACATCGCCTTCCTGCCGGTCAACCAACCCTACACGATGACCGTCGACCAGGCCGTCGAGGCCGTCAAGGCGATCCGGCCGACGATCTTCTACCCCTACCACTACGGCGAAGTCGAGGAAAAGACCGACATCGACCGCCTCGTGCGGGAGTTGGAAGGCGTAACCGAGGTGCGCATCCGGCCGATGGAGTAAGGCCGCCCGGCCGGCAAACGGCAGGCGTCCGGGCTCCGGCAAACCGTTCCGCCCCCGGGGCACTGCCCGGCGCCCGGAAAAACCAAAGGAGTATCCCCCAAAAGAGGGATACTCCTTTTTTCCATCCGGGAAGGCCGGGCTATTTACACTCCCTGCCGACGATATTGCGCTCGACGATGAACGAAACGATCAGTCCGACACCGCCGAAGCAGAGAACCGACCCGCCGTAGACGATGCTGCGCATTTCGTACGAAGCATCATAAGCACACCAGTTCAGCAACATGAAGGCGAAGAGCAGCCCGAAACCGATGCCCAGCAAAAGGCAACCGGCCTTCAGGGTTCCGGACACCCCGCCCGACACGGGCCGCACCGATACGGGAGCGCCGATCCTCACACCCATCGGTACGAATTTCAGGTAGTCGATCAGGGCATTGCCGTCCATTTTATCAATGATCATGCGGCGCTCGCGACGGCACACGAGCAGTTCGAAGAACTTGTAGATTCCCAGCGTGACCACGCCTACGACCAGGGGAACAAAAATAAAATCCATCATAATTTTTTAAGTATTAGAGATTAGCGATTCGTTTTTTGCGATCTTTGCCTTATTAGACGCAGCTCCGCGAAAAAGGTTACAGGTTTCGGGAAAACAGCATCGGCGTGTAACCTTTTCCGGCCACGTGCGTCTAACCGGATAGCAATGCAACAACAGGAGGAACAGGAGCTGATCCGACGGATCGTAAACGGAGAAACCGATCTGTATGCCATCCTTGCCCGGCGGTACGGGCGGGTGGTCTACACGCTGGTTTCCCGCATCGTCGGCTGCGCAGAGGATGCCGAGGAACTGGCTCAGGACGTTTTCCTCAAGGCGTTCCGCAACCTGCACAGGTTCAACGGGCGCAGTTCGTTCCCGACCTGGCTCTTCCGGATCGCCTACAACACGGCGATCTCCGAGACACGGCGCCGCAAACGCGAATGGGCCTGCATCGACCAGGCGCGGCTGGCGAACCTGCCCGACAGCGATGCCGAGCGGATGGATGCCTGGGAGGGAAGGCAGGAATACCTCGACGCACTGGCCCGTGCCGTCGGAGCGTTGGAGCCCGAAGAGCGGGCGCTCGTCACGCTCTTCTACTACGAGGAGTACTCCGTAAGCGAATGCGCCGGGATCACGCAGATGTCGGAGTCCAACGTCAAAGTACGGCTTCACCGCATCCGCAAAAAACTGTATATACTGGTAAATACGCAACTGCATGGAAGCGAAAAATAACATAATCCGCCGCGCGCTGGAGCAAGCCCCGGGTACGCAACTGCCCGAAGGGTTCTGCGAGAGGCTCATGGAACGGCTGGAACGCGAATCGGCGCGGCGCGAACGGCGCGAAACATGGTTGCTGGGCACGGCGGGCGTACTCTGCCTGCTGGCGGTGATCGCCGGGCTCGCCTGGTATTTCTGGTACGAACCGGGCGTCGGGCTGCATCTGCCCGACATGCCCTCACTCCCCGACATGCCTTCATTCCCCGACATGCCCGCGTTCACAAGCCCGGGCTCCATAAAATTTCCCGAACCGGATTTCCCGGCCGAAAGCAGGCGGCTGTCCCTGTTCTACGTCTTTATCGCCGCAACGTTCCTCGGCCTCGCAGGGCTCGACCTCTACCTGCGCAGGCGCAGGCACAATGCCATGAAAACAAACGGGCACCCGCACCGATAAACCGGGCACACCGGCAGCCGGGCGGATTCCGGGCCTGCGGAACACTCCCGGCCGTCGTTCGGCATGCACCGGCCCTTATCGGCTGTCGTCCGGAATCGTACGGTAGACAGCAGACGGCGGATAGCGGACAGTGAATAGCGGATCGGGGGAAACCGACGGCAGTACAGGAGCCCGCCCAACAACCGAAACAAAAGGGAGGACAATGATGTCCTCCCTTTTCGATAACAAAACCCGCCGGCGTTATTTCTTCGTGTCGGCTTTTTTCGGTTCGGCCTTGACTTTGATCGAAGCAAAACCCTTGACGATATTCTCGTCGCTGTTTTTCGTGGAATCGTAGACCACGGTCACCTCCTTCTTGGGCAGGTCGACCTTCACGTCCTTGACGCCCTTGCCGAGCGAGGGGACATTATTCATGATCTTCTTGACACAGTGTTCACAGTCGATGTCGGTCGTGAAAACCGTCGTCACCGTCTTTTTGTCGGCAGCCTTCTGCGCTGCACACATGCCCACACCCATCACGAGTGCAAGGCACAGCATTAAAATTTTCTTCATCCTGGTGTTTATTTAAAGGTTAATCAATACAAATTGAACCGCAGGCCGATATAGAACTTGCGCCCCATCAGCGGCCCCCATACGTTCATCGAGTTGAAACCCGTCGAATAGGGGTTGTCCGCATTGAGGATCGGGTCGTGCTGGCGGTAGTCGGCGATGTTCTCGCAACCGGCATAGATGTCGAACTTGCCGACCTTGCGGCTTATCTGGGCGAAGAACATCGGGTAGCGCGGCGAATACTTGTCGTCGGCCAGGTCGCCCGTCTGCGTCGGGATGCGCGCAGGGCCGTTCAGCTGTGCCGTCGCGTCGAACACCCAGCGGCGGAATTTCGTGGCGTACTGGATATTGAGCAGCGTCTTGTACTGACTCACCAGCGGCCGTTCCACGCGGGCGGTCTTTCCGTCGGGGCGGTCGATCGTCATCTCGCTGTCCGTATAACGGAACGTGGCGAAGATGTCCAACCGTTCGACAGGCGTCCACGAAAAGTCGATCTGGTAGGTATCCGTATAGGAACGCTTGTCCGAATTATAGAGCACGATCTGGTCGGCGCTGTACTCCTGGTCGGCGATCACCGAATTGTAGAACTGCGTGCGGAAATAGTCGAAACTCAGCGTTGCGTCGCCGGGACTGACCAGCCCGAAGGTCTGCGTGAGGCTTCCGCCCACCGTAAGTGCCTTCTCCAGCCGGTTGAAACCGTCGAAATCGGGGATTACGATCTGCCGTCCGGTCGCCAGCATACCGATGTTGTCGGTGATGACATTGGTCGAACGGTATCCCAGGCCGGCCGAGCCGCGCAGCGTGGTCGAGGGGGTGATGTTCCAGCGGATATGCCCGCGGGGCGTCACGAAGAACTTGTCATAAAACGCATTGTAATCGCCGCGGATACCCGCCACGACCGAGAACTTGTCCTTGATCGAATAGGTATACTCGGCATAGGCACCCACTTCCTGCTCGTTGCGGTCGAAGTCGTAGAGCGTAGCCGGAGCCGCCGCAATCCACGGGGTGTTGTTAGCAAAACTCTCGCGGTAGTACTGCAAATGTCCCTGTGCACCGACGATCAGCGACGACCGGTAGGTGAAATAGTGGTTGTACATGAGGTTCAGTGAGAGCGTATTCTCATTGCCGCGGTAGTCGTTCAGCCCGAAATAGGCGTACTCGTTGAAGTGGTCGAAATCGGCCACGAAAGCCAGGTTCGAACGCATCTCATCCTGCTCGTCGGCATCGTAGACCGACGGGCCGACGGGCATACCTATTTTAAAATAACCGTTCGCGCCGCGGTTGCGGATCTTCGAACCGTAGAGGGGCATATCGGCACCCGTCTCCTTCCAGTCCCAGTTCTTCTCCATCTCGTCGCGCATCGAATTCTTGTAGTCGAGCATACCGCCCAGGCGGTTCTCCTGTACGAATTTCCATCCCCAGCGGATCTGCGTACCGTTATCGGCCGCATAAAGCCACTTGTTGGCCACGTTGATCTGGTCGGAAATCGGCAGGTCGCGGAATCCGTCGTCGTTGTGATCCATCTTGCGGACGTCGGTATCCATCGAACCGTGGAGCAGGATGACGCTCGACAGTTTCTTGTCCTTCGTGACGGGGAACGCCGTCGAGATGTTGGCCTCGGGGCGCAGTTCGTCGTCCAGATAGAGGTTCACGAACAGCCTCTCGTCGTCCGTCGGCTTGCGGTGCTCGAGGTTGATCTGCCCCGTGATGGCCTCATGCCCGGCAGTCACCGATGCCACGCCCTTCGACACCTGAATCGAATTGAGCCACATGCCGGGCGTGTAGCTCAGTCCGTAGGGGGCGCTCAGCCCGCGCATGATCGGGCGGTTTTCGTCGAGTATCTGAGTGTAGGTACCTGCCAGGCCGAGCATCTTGATCTGCCGTGCGCCCGAAATGGCATCGCTGTACCCGACGGTCACCGACGCCGAGTTCTCGAAGCTCTCGGCCAGGTTGCAGCAGGCCATCTTGCAGAGGCCCGCGAACGAGATCATCTCGCCCTTGACGATGCCGTCACGCTTGACGAAGTTGCCGCTCAGGTTACCCTCGACCACCACGTCCTCCAACGCCACGCCTTCGGAAGCGAGTGTGAATTCGATACGCTCCGCACCGCCTGCCACACGCAGCGTGTCGTTCACATATCCCAGATACGAGGCGACCAGATTGTCGTAACCTTTTACCCGGTGGAGCAGGAACGCCCCCTGGGCATCGGTGCTGGCACCGATCGTAGTACCCTCCCAGTAAACCGAAGCGCCCACCAGCGGCTGGTTGTCGGCGTCGCGGACTACACCCCGCAAATCCTGTGCGCAGAGGGTACCGCACACGGCAAGGGAAGAAACAGATAAAATGATTTTGTTGATTTTCATTACATTCCGTTATTGGTTAAAACTATTTGCGGGCGGATGCGCGCAGCATCCGTCCCAAAAAGGTTTTAAGCCAATGCGGGAGGGGCACGAAGCCCTGCGGAGCGCACATGGCCCCGCATGACGAAAGGAGCGCCGCGTTCGGGAAGCGTCTCCCCGAAGAGCTTGAGGTCGGCCGCAACCGGAGCCTCCGCAACCAATGCGGGCGGCAGGTCGGTGACCGTGCAGCGGATGAATTTCTCGTGGTTATCGGAAGAGGAACCCGTATAGAGTTCGATTTCGGTCGAATGGTGGTTGCCGCAGCAGGGAGCCTTCAGCGACTCGCCGGCACCCGCGGCATCGGCGCCGTGCTGGCAGTGGTGGCAGCAGACATGCGACGACATCGTGACGCACTTGCACGAAAGCGACACATACGCAGGGCCGCCCCACGCCGTCAGGTAGATGGCGAGCAGCAACAGCGATATGAGTCTTTTCAATTTCATGCTACCTTTCAAGTTTTCCGTCCGTGCGCCGGACACGTGCCGCCGGTTACTCCAGCACGCCGCATTCGGCGAGCTTCGCAGCCCAGGCCTCGGCATCGCGCTGTGCGGTGGCTTCGTCCACGTCGTAACGCTCCAACAACAGGGCGGCTGCATCCCCGGTGGTAAAGTCCTTGCCGCCGAGCGCCTCCCAAAGATAGAGCGACGAATCGTTGAGCGCCAGGATACGGGTCATGCCGGCACCGCAGCGGCCCGGCATGATAATCACATGCTCCCCCGCCATCTCGCGCACTTTGAATTTTTCGCTTATCTTCATTTGTCGAACGTCTAATCCGATGCAAAAGTATAAAAAATTCCGGGAAACACCTAATTTTTCCTACCTTTGTATTCATGGAAAGGCCAGCGGACAAGATATACGACGTGCTGAAACGCTACTGGGGCTTCACCGAATTCCGGCCCGTACAGGAGCGTATCATCCGTTCGGTGATGGACGGGCGCGACACCCTGGCCCTGATGCCCACGGGCGGCGGAAAGTCGCTTACCTACCAGATCCCCGGGCTTGCGCAGGAGGGGCTGTGCATCGTCGTGACGCCCCTGATCGCCCTGATGAAAGACCAGGTCGACCGCCTGCGGGCACGGCACATCCCGGCCGTGGCGATCCATTCGGGGCTCTCGCCGCGTGCAATCGACATCGCGCTGGACAACTGCGTCTACGGCGACGTCAAGTTCCTTTACGTCGCCCCCGAGCGGCTCGCAACGGAGGCCTTCCGCCTGCGCGTCGTGCGCATGAACGTATCGCTCGTGGCCGTCGACGAAGCCCACTGCATCTCACAGTGGGGCTACGATTTCCGCCCCTCGTACCTGCGCATCGCCGAGCTGCGCGAGAAGTTGCCCGGTGTCCCGGTGCTGGCGCTCACGGCCTCGGCCACGAAACTCGTGGCCGAAGACATCATGCGCCACCTGCGGTTCGGCGAACCGCATATCCTGCGGAGCAGCTTCGCACGTCCCAACCTTTCGTACAGCGTCCGCCACACCGACGACAAGAACGGGCAGCTGCTGCGCCTGGTACGCAACGTCCCCGGTTCGGGCATCGTCTACGTCCGTACGCGCGAAGGCACCGAGCAGGTCGCCGACATGCTGCGCAGGGAGGGTATAACGGCCGCGGCCTACCACGGGGGCATGGGGCATGCCGAACGCTCGCTACGACAGGAGGAGTGGGTCTCGGGCAGGACGCGCGTGATGGTCGCCACCAACGCCTTCGGCATGGGCATCGACAAACCCGACGTGCGCTTCGTCGCCCATTACAGCATGTGCGACTCGCTCGAGAGCTACTACCAGGAGGCCGGCCGAGCGGGCCGCGACGGCATGCGGAGCTACGCCCTGCTGCTGGTCTCGTCGGACGACGGCGAACGTATCGTGCGGCGTTTCGAGCAGGAATTCCCGCCGCTCGAAAAGATCAAGGACATCTACGAACGGGTCTGCTCCTACCTGCAGGTCGGCATCGGCGACGGTGCCCAGGCGTCGTTCCTGTTCAACATCCACGACTTCTGCGCCCGCGAGCACCTCTACTCCGGCACGGTCGTAAGCGCCCTGAAGCTCCTGCAGCAAAACGGGTACATGACGCTGACCGACGCACAGGAGAACCCGGCGCGGATCATGTTCTGCGTGAGCCGCGACGACCTCTACAAACTCCGCGTGCAGCGCGACGAGCTGGATCACTTCATCCGCACGCTGCTGCGCCTCTACAACGGGGTCTTCACCGAATTCCGGCAGATCGACGAGGGCGAGATCGCCACCTGGAGCGGCTATACCGTACAGCGGGTCAAGGAGCTGCTCAAACGCCTCTGGCAGTTGCGCGTGATCCGCTACGTCCCCTCCAACCGCTCGCCGATCCTCTTCATGGACGAGGAGCGGCTGCCCCGCGCCGACCTCTACATCGCCCCCGAGACCTACAAACGGCGGCAGGAGCTGATGCGCGAACGCTTCGAACACATGCTCGCCTACGCCGCGAACGAAACCCGTTGCCGCAGCGCCGTTCTGGAAGGGTATTTCGGTGAAGGCGCCCCTGCGGCATGCGGCGTATGCGACATCTGCCTCGCACACAAACGTGCCGGGAAGCAGCAGGCACAGGGCTGCGCCACGCCGTCGGCCGACGGCGGGCTGCGCGAAAAACTGCGGCAAAGGCTATCCCGCGGGGCAGCCGACCCGCACGAACTGGCCGCGGAATTCCCCGGGGAGGCACAGCAGATAGGCCGGGCGCTGCGCGAATTGCTCGACGAAGGCATCGCCGGCACGGGCAGGGATGGAAAAATCGGGTTAAAATAGGGCCGCAACCGCCCGCGGGGATGTAAAAAATCGCCCCGCATGCCGTTTTCCGGAAATAATTCCGTATTTTTGTGAGAATGTTCCACGGCATGACTACGACAAACAACTTTACGGATAAGATCAGCAACGAGGAGGCCGCAGCGCTTCCGGCCATCGAATTCAGGGGCGAAATACGCATCGTCGACAACGAGCGCGACATCGTCCCCGCCTGCAAATTCCTGATGAAACAACGCGTCATCGGTTTCGACACCGAGACCCGCCCGTCGTTCCGCCCGGGGGTGACGTTCCGCGTGTCGCTGCTGCAACTCTCCACGCCGCAGCTATGCTTCCTCTTCCGGCTGAACAAGATCCCGCTCGCCAAGCCGATCCTGCAGGTGCTCGAAAGCCAGGAGATCCTGAAAATCGGCGCCGACGTCGCGGGCGACCTGCGCTCGTTGCGCCAGATACGCCATTTCCGCGACGCAGGGTTCGTCGACCTGCAAACGATAGCCCCCCAATGGGGCATCGGGGAGAAGAGCCTGCGCAAACTCTCGGCCATCGTGCTGGGGCAGCGCGTATCGAAGGCTCAGCGGCTGAGTAACTGGGAGGCCGCGACATTCACCGACAAACAAAAACTCTACGCCGCGACCGATGCGTGGGTCTGCACGGCGATCTACGACCGACTGCTTCACACACCCAAAATCAAACATCCCGAATTATGACACCTCAAGTATACCTGCGCAAAGGCAAGGAAGAATCGCTCATGCGCCGCCACCCGTGGATTTTCTCGGGCGCCATCGACCACATCAAGGCCGAAGACGAATCGGAAATCACGGAAGGCGCCCTGGTCGAAATATATACCCGCACGGGCGATTTCATCGCCCTGGGACACTACCAGATCGGCTCGATCGCCGTGCGTGTGCTTACATTCGACAAGGAACCGATCGACCAGGACTGGTGGAACCGGCGCATCGCCGTGGCCTACGACGTGCGGCGCACGCTCGGGCTCACGGACAACCCCGACACGGACTGTTACCGCCTCGTCCACGGCGAAGGCGACGGGCTCCCGGGACTGGTCGTGGATATCTACGGCACGGTGGCCGTCATCCAGTGCCACTCCGTCGGCATGTACCTCGCCCGCCAGGACATCGCGCGGGCGATCCTGGCCGCCTACGGCGACCGCATCACGGCCATCTACGACAAGAGTTCGCAAACCGTGCCCTTCAACGCCAAGCTGGGCGCTGTGGACGGCTACCTGTGGGGAAGTTCCGACCATTCGGCGCACGTGGTAACGGAGAACGGCGAGAAATTCCTCGTCAACTGGGAGCAGGGGCAGAAAACCGGGTTCTTCCTCGACCAGCGCGAAAACCGGGAGCTGGTCAAACGCTACTCGAAGGGGCGCACGGTGCTCAACACCTTCTGCTACACGGGGGGCTTCTCGGTCTATGCCATGGCCGGTGGCGCCGAGAAGGTCTGCTCGGTGGACTCTTCGGAACGCGCCGTCGTGCTGGCCACGGAAAACATGAAACTCAACTTCGGCCCGCAGGCCAACTTTACGGAAACAGCCGCCGATGCCGTGGAGTACCTCAAGGACATCGAAGACAAATACGACCTGATCATCCTCGACCCGCCGGCTTTCGCCAAGCACCACAAGGTGCTGGGTAATGCCATGCAGGGCTACAAGCGCCTCAACGCCCGCGCCATATCGCAGATACGCCCCGGCGGCATCCTCTTCACGTTCTCCTGCTCGCAGGCGGTGTCGAAGGAGCTGTTCCGCACGATGATTTTCTCGGCCGCGGCCATCGCGGGCCGCAACGTGCGCATCCTGCACCAGCTGACGCAGCCCGCCGACCACCCGGTGAGCATCTACCACCCCGAAGGCGAGTACCTCAAGGGACTGGTGTTGTATGTAGAATAGGAAAGACCGCCCCGAACGGACATGGAAAAAACCGCACACCCGACCTACGCCCACTGCCCGATCCGCCATATCGTCGACCGCTTCGGGGACAAGTGGTCGCTGCTGGTACTCTACAACCTCCATACGAGCGGGTGCCTGCGTTTTTCGGAAATCCACCGCCGGACGGCCGACATCTCGCAGAAGATGCTCACATCGACACTCCGCAAGCTGGAACAGGACGGGCTGCTGTCGCGCAAGGTCTACCCCGAGGTACCGCCCCGCGTGGAATATGCGCTCACGCCCCGCGGCGAGTCGCTCATGCCCCACCTCACAGCGCTTATCGGGTGGGCAGAGGAAAATTTCGACGCCATCCTCGAAGACCGGGAGCGGGAAAAGATATAGCGACGGCCAGGGTCTGCCCGGCAAATCAAGCGGATACCCGCGGACAGCCCCCTGTCGTCAGCCGACAGCAAAACGTTGTCAGCCGACAGCAAAATAAGGACGCTCCCACAACGAGCAACGGGAAACGCCCATCCGCGGAACCGGGCGCCCCGCAAGCAAGACAGCGGGAGCCAGTCGCCCCCCCCCGGAAATGCGCCCGCAAAGGCATCGGCTGGCGGCAACGAGATCGGCATCCGGCACATAACCTCAACAAAAAAAGTCCCTTCCGGGACTTTTCCTATTTTACCTTTTCATAGACATACACTTCGTGCAGTTCGCTGTCGTACCCCGGGTAGAAACCCCTGACCATTCCCAGCACGATGCGCGAACCCCGGTTCGAAAGTACCAGCAGCTCATCCGTCGCAGGGTCGACGGTCAGCCCCTCGATCTCGCCCGCGCGCCGGAAATCGGACATCATACGGAACGGCAACACCGTAGCATAGCTTTTCCCGTCGCGCAGGTCGGCAATATAGAGGTTGTCCGGCTCGTCCAGGTCGGCATCGCCGTCGTCGGCCGAAATGAGCATCTGCCCGCCGGCCATATATATCCCCTGCTGCCACTGCGGCACCGGGCGCAGGTGGACTTTGCGCACATACTTACCCGTCGCCAGGTCATAACCGTACAGGTAGCGCCCGTCGACCCAGTCGGCCATCCAGACCATATTCCGGTCGCGGTCTACGGCCAGCCCGCACACCTCGACCTGCCCCGAAGCCGGTTCCCAATCGATCGACCGCTTCCATGTCAGGTCGTCGGCATCGTACACGGCGACCTGGATATTCTCACCCTTACCGTCTTCGAAAGTCTCGATGCCGGCATAAATCTCACCGTTCCAGACGTCGATATCGCCGATATGGTTCGCGGCGAGCGGCAACCCTTCGAACGGCTGCCCGTTACGGGCGACCAGCCGCCCCTGCTTGTCGTACTTGTAGAGCACCGTGCTGCCCGAAACATAATAGTAGTTCGAGTCAGCGGCGATCCCCTGCCGGCCTTCGACCGGGAAAACCCGCGACAGGCGGTACTCCCCGCCCAGTGTCTGCGCCCGGAGTGCGGTTCCGGCCGCCAACAGGAGCAATACAAAAAAAGTTCGTTTCATCGTTATCTGCAATACTATTTGGCAATCATATACTTGATACGCCCGGCCTCACGGCCCGGATTTTCGTTCCCCACTCTGCGCCCTTGGATTTCCGTGCTCCAAATCCTGCGCCCCGGATTCACACCCGGCTTCGCACCCAGGCAGCTGTCGTGCCCCCTCCCGGGCCGCGCCCGAAACTCCGTCCCGCCCCGAGGCAACTTCGGCCTTGCTGCCCGGATTTTTTCATCCCCGGCTGCGCGCCCCGGCAGCTGTTATGCACCGCCCCGGCTGCGCCCGCGGCCCGATCCTCCCCGGAGCGCTTCCCGAGGAGACTTCTGCCTCGCCGCCCGGCAACACCTGAAAAGGCCGCCGCCGCGTAGTCGGGATATACGATCGCAAACCCGACGGAGCAAAAACGAGGCCGGAGCCGGAAACCCGCATCGCAGGAACCGCCTCCGGCCTATTCATATCGCGTATCGTCGGGCTTCGCGGAACCGCGCGGGCCACCGGGCTTCACGCATCGGCCTGCGCCGTATCCGGCAATCCCCGCTGCCGGCCCTGCGCCGGTGCGAACCGTTTACTTGCGTTTGGTACGCTGCTGCGCCTCCTGCTGGCGGAGGAGCTCCTCGTAGCGCTGCTGGAACTTCGACTTCTTGCCCTTGCTCCGTTTGGCGGCATTGGCCTGCATGACGGCATGGATCTTATCGTCGTCGACCATGCGGCGGATCAGCAACGTCTGGCCGATGGTAAAGAGGTTCGACAGCAGGTAGTAGTAGCAAAGGCCGCTCGAATAGCTGTTGAACCACAACAGCATCATGATCGGCATCATGTAGACCATCATGAACTTCATACCTGCCATCTGGGGCTGGGACGAAGCCGTCTGCTGGTAGTTGAAATACGAATACCCGAACAGCGACACGGCCATCAGCAAGGCGAAAAGGCTCACATGGTCGCCGTAGAACGGGATCGAGAACGGCAGGTTCACGATGCTGTCGTACGACGAAAGGTCGTCGGCCCAGAGGAACGGTTGTTCGCGCAGCTCGATCGAAGCCGGGAAGAAACGGAACATGGCGATCAGGATCGGCATCTGGATCAGCATGGGGATACATCCGCCCATGGGGTTGATGCCCGCTTTCTTGTAGAGCTCCATCGTCGCCTGCTGTTTTTTCATGGCGTCCTCCTTCTTGGGGTATTTCTTGTTGAGCTCGTCCACCTGCGGTTTTATCAGGCGCATCTTTGCCATCGAAACGTAACTCTTGTACGTGAGGGGCGAGATGACGAGTTTCACCAGGATCACCAGGATCAGGATGATGATGCCGAAGCTGGCGATATAGTTGCGCAGGAAGTCGAAGACCGGGATGACGCACCAGCGGTTCACCCAGCCGAAGATACCCCATCCCAGCGGGATCAGGCGCTCCATGTGCAGTTCCTCACCGTCCGCAGCGGCGACCTTCTTGAGGATGGCGTATTTGTTCGGGCCGAAATAGAATGCAAAGTCATACCCTTCGGTCTGCACCGTATAGGGCACGGTCATCTGCGCCGAAAAACTCTTCAGCAATTCCGAACCGGGAGCCGCCGTATCGAACGCCAGGTTGGCGTTGGTGACATTTTGCGGGGCGATGAACGCCGACGAAAAGAACTGCTGCTTAAAAGCCACCCAGTTGACCGATGTGGAGATGCTCTTCGACTTGGATTTTTCGCTCATCCCCAGATCCTCGATCGAGCTCTCGCCCGGGAACCGGTACGAAATCGTCGTGTACATGTTCTCGTTCTGGAATCCCTTTTCGTTCTGGTAGGAATTGTTCGACCAGTCGATACCGATCGACGCCTGGTTGGCCATCTGCGGCGCCATATTCACCAGCCGCACGTTGAAGTCCACGAGGTAGTCGCGCTCGGGCACCTGCTTATTATATATAAGGTACTCATATTCGAGCCAGGCATCCGCTGCCACGGGCAGGCGCATCACCACCCTCCGGGCATCGCCTTCGACCTGTTCGGGCTGGGCCCGGAAGACATAGTCCATCGTGTTGACCTTGACGTTGTTCAAGCCGTTCTTCACGTAGAACGAAAGGTCGAACCTGGCACTCGCGGGATCCATCAGCTCGATCAGCTGGTCACGCTTGCCGCGGGGTGCATACTTGGTGTAATCCTTGAGCGTCACGCCCGTGATCCGGCCGCCGCGGGTCGAAAAGGTCACGATCATCACATCGTTCTCGACGGTAAACTCCTCCGCCTCCGCGTCGCGCGCACCGGCGAGGTATTCGCCCAGCGCAGCGACCTGCTGCCGGCGTACGGCATCAGCGGCATTTGCCTCAGCCTCGGGCACAACCGCACTCGAAGCTGCCACGGCCGTACTGTCGGCTACGGGGACTACGGGGCGCGTCGCTGCCGCCACCGAATCCTGGTAGGCCTGATACGCGGCCATTTCCTGCTGATATTTCTCCTGCTGTTTGGTATTGAAATAGGCGAACCCCAGGAAAAGCGCCGCCACGACGACAATACCTAAAATTGTTTTTTTATCCATTTAAAATTGTTTCGTTCTTTCGCTGTTATGAGTGTTGATATTATTTCTTCCCGGCATATTCGAGTGCCGCTCCCACAAATGCCACGAACAGCGGCGAGGGGCTCAGCACCGTACTCTTATATTCGGGATGGTACTGCGTACCGACGAACCAGGGATGCCCCTCGACCTCGACGACCTCGACCAGCCCCGTGTCGGGATTGATACCCACGGCCTGCATACCGGCACCTTCGAACGCAGCCAGGTAATCATTGTTGAATTCGTAACGGTGACGGTGACGCTCCGAAATATGGAGCTTGCCGTAGGCCGCCGCGACTTTCGAACCTTTCTTCAGCGTACAGGGATAAGCGCCCAGCCGCATCGTGCCGCCCTTGGCCGTCACGCCCTTCTGCTCTTCCATCAGGTCGATCACCGGATGGGGCGTAGACTCCATTTCGCTCGAATTCGCATCGGCCAGACCCAGCACGTTGCGTGCGAATTCGATCACGGCGCACTGCATACCGAGGCAGATTCCCAGGAACGGGATCTTGTTCTCACGTGCATAGCGCACAGCGACGATCTTACCTTCGATGCCACGGTTGCCGAAGCCCGGGGCCACGAGGATACCGGACATCCTGCCCAGCTTCTCGGCCACATTCTCGGCTGTAACCTTTTCCGAATTGACATAGCGCAACTTGACCTTGCAGTCGTTCACGGCCCCTGCATGGATGAATGATTCGCAAATCGACTTGTAAGCGTCGGGCAATTCGGTATATTTGCCAACCAGCGCGATCTCGATCTTCTTGGCCGGGTGCTTCACCTTCTCCACGAAGGCCGTCCACGCCGCCATGTCGGGTTCCTTCTCGGCCGGCAGGTTCAGTTTGTCGAGCACCACCTCGTCGAGGTGCTGTTCGTGCATCTTCAGCGGCACTTCGTAGATCGTCGGCACGTCGATCGACTCCATCACGGCGTTGGCGTCGACATTGCAGAATAACGCCACTTTGCGGCGCAGGTTGGTCGACAGCGGATGCTCCGTGCGCAGCACGAGGATGTCGGGCTGCAACCCGTTTTCGAGCAGGGCCTTGACCGAATGCTGCGTGGGCTTGGTCTTCAGTTCGCCCGAAGCGGCCATATAGGGGATCAGCGTCAGGTGCACGAGGGCCGTGCTCTTGTAGCCCAGCGAATAGCGCAGCTGGCGTACCGATTCGATGAACGGCAGCGACTCGATGTCGCCCACCGTACCGCCGATCTCGGTGATGATCACGTCGTAAACTTTCTTCTGCGCCAGCATCTGGATACGGCGCTTGATCTCGTCGGTGATATGGGGAATGACCTGCACGGTCTTGCCCAGGTACTCGCCCTTGCGCTCCTTCTCGATCACGCTCTTGTAGATCTTTCCCGTCGTGACGTTGTTGGCCTTCGACGTGGGCTGGTTCGTGAAACGCTCGTAGTGCCCCAGGTCGAGGTCGGTCTCGGCGCCGTCCTCGGTCACGTAGCATTCGCCGTGTTCATAGGGGTTCAGCGTGCCGGGGTCGACGTTGATGTAGGGGTCAAGTTTCTGGATGGTCACCGAATAGCCTCGGGCCTGCAGCAGGCGGGCGATCGAGGCCGAAATAATACCCTTGCCGAGCGACGATGCGACACCGCCCGTAACAAATATGTACTTGGGTTTGGAAAGTTTCATTACTGACTATATCTATTTATTTTCGTTGTGCTCCTGGTTCTCCTCCTGTGCCTGGCGGTCGATGAGCTTCACCTTCTCGATCGCGGCGGCCATCTCTTCGCGGGCGCGGTCGATCTTGGCCTTCACATCGGCGACGAGCGCCTCGGCGTTCTTCGACTTGGCGAAGAAACCGATGTTGTTCTCCAGCAGGCCGATCTCCTGTTCGAGCTGGCGTACCTTATTGTAAAGGCGCTCGCGCTCCGAACGCAGGCGGTTGCTGCCCGCCGATTTGAGCGTCGAGACCTTCTCGCGGAAACGGTTCATCGAACGGTCGCGCTCCGAACCGCGCAGCGTGTTGAACAGCGCATCGACGGCGGCCTTGTATTTCTTCTGGACGGCATCCTTCTGCTTGATGGGCACGAACCCGATCTCGCCCCAGCGGCGCTGGAACTCGCGGATCACGTCGTATCCGCCGGCCTTGACGTCGGCCGCGGCCATCTCATCGAGCAAGGCGAGTTTCTGCCGGAGGTTCTCCTCGTGCTCGCCGTCCACACTGGCGAAATGCGAAGCCTTGCGCTCGAAGAACTTGTCGCATGCGGCACGGAAACGCTTCCAGATCGCATCCGAATGGCGGCGCGACACGGCACCGATCTCCTTCCAGCGGGCCTGCAGGGCGATCAGCTCGTCGGTGGCCTTCTTCCACTCCTCGCTGTTCATCAGCGACTCGGCGGCCTCACATATCTCGGTCTTCAGCTGCAGGTTGTGCTCCATCTCGGCCTTCACCCCGGCATAGAACTGCCGCTTGGCCTCGAAGAACTTGTCGCATGCCGTGCGGAAACGCTCGTAGATACGGTTGTTGTCCTTCTTGGGTGCGAAGCCGATGGTTTTCCAGGTCTTCTGGATCTCCAGCAGGCGGTCGCTCGCACGGTTCCACTCCTTGCGGGTCGTGAGCGGCTGTGCGGCCAGCTCCTCGGTGGCGGCGCAAAGCTCCGTCTTGAGTTCGAGGTTCTTGACCTGCTCGCCCTTGAGCGATTCGAAATGCTCCTGATGCTGTTTGTTGATACGACTCGACGCCGCCTTGAAGCGCTCCCAGAGCACCTCCTTATATTCATTGGCTACGGGGCCCGTCTCGCGCCACTCGTCATGCAGCTTCTGCAGCTTGTGGAACGCCTCCACGACCGAAGGCTCCAGCACCAGCGCTTCGGCCTGCTCGCAGAGGGCGATCTTCTGCTCGTAGTTCTTCTTCAGGTCGAGGTCGCGCAGCTCCTTGTTGATTTTGATGAAGCTGTAGAAATTCTCGACATGCAGGTTGTAGGTCTCCCACAGGTCTTTGACGTTCTGCTGCGGCACGATGCCGGTCTCCTTCCAGCGCTGCTGCAATTCGCGGAACTTATTGAAGGTATGGTTGAGCGTCTCGTCCGAATTGACCAGTTCCTTGAGCTCCTCGATGACCCCGAGCTTGACCTGGAGGTTCTTCTCCTTCTCGGCCTCGAGGTTTGCGATGAACTCGTCGCGGCGATGGCGGTACTCCTTGAACAACTCCTTGAGCTGTACTTCGGCGCCGTCCACGGCCGGTGCGAAATCCTCTTCGCTGCCCCCCTCCTCGACGAACTTGCGGCGTGCGGCCTCGACCTCGGCGCGGCGGATGCGGTAGAAAGCGATCTTCAGCGCCTCCACATCCCGGCGGATCGACTGCACGGGCTGCTCTTCGAGCATACGCATAAAGAGGGCTACCAGCTCTTCCTTGCCCTTCCCGGCAAACTTGTCCTCGGCGGACGGCGCTTCCTGGGCCAGTTGGTCGGCAGCGGCCTCTTCAGCCGTCTCGCCCTCCAGTTCCAGCCCGGCATCCTGCGCGGCGAGCGCCGCCTCTTCGTCCGCGAAATCCACTTCGGCACCGGCCGGCACGGCCTCCTCGCCGGATTCGGTCTCCACCGCCTCGGCAACGGGCTTGATACGGGCACGCTTCGCACGCGGCGCGGCCCCGGGTTCCGCCACGGGCTCCTCCGCCACGGGCTCCTCCGCCGCAGGCGCTTCAGCCACGGGCACCTCTGCCGCGGGCGTTCCCGCAACGGATTTTTCCGTCTCGGGTTCTTCTGCCGCGGGTGTTTCCACGACGGGTTCCGCCTCCGCTGCTGCGGAGGCCTCGGTTTCAGGGACTTCGGAAGTCACTTCGGAAGTTACGGTCTGCACATCTTCAGCAGCATCGCTGACTCGCTCCTCGGGAGCAGGAAGATTCGGATTTTCAGTAGCCATCTCAGTACACGTTTTTGATTTCCATATATACGGAAGTATATAAATCTCGCAAATATAACCATTTTTCCCGGGCTACCGAACGATTTAGCCGGAAATTTGCTAACTTCGCCCAAGATATGCGCGGCACGCAACCGCACCGGTGCCGCGTGCGATGCAAAACCTGTCAACCGGAACCATGAGCCACCGCATCCTGCTTGTCGACGATGAAATCGACATCCTCGAATTCGTGAGGTACAACCTCCAGAAGGAGGGCTACGAAGTATTCACGGCGCAGAACGGCGCCGAGGCGCTGAAGGCCGCCGCCGAGTGCCGTCCGCACCTGATCCTGCTGGACATGATGATGCCCGTCATGGACGGTGCGCAGACCTGCCGTGCCATCCGCCAGGATCCGCAGCTGCGCGACACGATGGTGGTATTTCTCTCGGCGCTGGGCGAGGAGGATCAGCAGCTTACGGGCTTCGGTGTCGGGGCGGACGACTACCTCACCAAGCCGATCAAGATGAAGCTGCTGGTCAGCCGCGTGCAGGCCATCCTCAAGCGGATCGACGCCGAAACCGCGCCGGCGGAACCTGCCGCGGCAGGCATCGCCGTCGACCGCGAGCATTACACCGTGACGCGCGACGGCCACGAGATAGCCCTTCCGCGCAAGGAATTCGCGCTGCTCGACCTGCTCTATTCGTCACCCGGGAAGCTTTTCTCGCGCGAAGAGATATATACGAAGATCTGGGGCACCGAGGTGGTCGTGGGCGACCGCACCATCGACGTGCACATCCGCAAACTGCGCCAGAAGATCGGCGACGAACGCATCGTCACCATCAAGGGCGTGGGCTACAAATTCGAACCCTGAGCCGGGCCATTCCCGGCGAATGAAACGCATATGGACACACAGAACAAATACCGGCGCATCGTCATCAAGGTGGGCAGCAACGTGCTGACGCGCGACGACGGCCGTCCCGACACCACCCGCATCTCGGCCCTGGTCGACCAGGTGGCCCGGCTCCACCGCGCGGGCACCGAGGTCATCCTGGTTTCGTCGGGGGCCGTGGCCTCGGGGCACAGCATCCTCGGGCAACGCGCCGGGAAGCTCGATTCGGTCTCCGCACGGCAGCTCTTCTCCGCCGTGGGGCAGGTCAAGCTGCTCAACCGCTACTACGACCTCTTCAACGAATACGGCATCGCCTGCGGGCAGGTGCTCACCACCAAGGAGAGCCTCTCCACACGGCGGCAGTACCTCAACCAGCGCAACTGCATGGTGACGATGCTCGCCAACGGCGTGCTGCCGATCGTCAACGAGAATGACACCATCTCGGTCACCGAACTGATGTTCACCGACAACGACGAGCTCTCGGGGCTCGTCGCGGCCATGATGAACGCCGAGGCGCTCATCATCCTGAGCAACATCGACGGCATCTACGACGGCTCGCCCGCCGACCCCGCGTCGCAGGTCATCCGCCGCGTGAAACCCTCGGAAGACCTTTCGCAATACATCGACCCCGTACGCTCGTCGCGCGGCCGCGGCGGCATGGCCACCAAGAGCCGCGTCTCGTCGCGTGCGGCGGCCGAAGGCATCGAGGTCATCATCGCCAACGGCCGCCGCGACGGCATCCTCACCGACCTCGTACTGGCCGCAAAGGATGTGCCCTGCACCCGGTTCGAACCGGCTCCGAGGGCAGCCTCGGGCGTCAAGAAATGGATCGCCAGCAGCGAAGGGTTCGCCAAGGGCATCCTGCGCATCGACCAGGGCGCCGCCGAAGCCGTCCGCGCCAGCAAGGCCGCCAGCATCCTCGCCGTGGGCGTCACAGCCGTCGAAGGCGACTTCGAGCGCGACGACCTGGTGCGCATCCTCTCGCCCGACGGGGCACAACTGGCCGTGGGACGCATCTCGTGCGACAGCGGCACCGCCCGCCGCAACATCGGACGCAAAGGGCTCAAGCCCCTCGTCCACTGCGATTACCTCTACCTGGAATAAACGATTATGGACTACGAATCCCTGTTCAAGGCCGCCCGGAAGGCCGGGACGGCGCTGACCGACGTCGAACCCGAACGCCTCGGCCGCATCCTGCAACACGCCGCAAGGCTCCTGCGCGGGCATACGCCCGCATTGCTCGAAGCCAACGCCCGCGACATCGAGGCCATGCCCGCCTCGTCGCCCATGCTCGACCGCCTGCGGCTGACCCCCGAACGCATCGACGCCATCGCCTCCGACATGGAGGCCGTTTCGCACCTGCGTTCGCCGCAGGGCGAGGAACTGGCGCGCTGGACGCGCCCCAACGGCATGACCATCGTCAAGCGCCGCGTACCGTTCGGCGTGGTCGGCATGGTCTGCGAAGCCCGCCCCAATGTCACGGCCGACATCTTCGCGCTCTGCGTCAAGACGGGCAACGCCTGCGTCCTGAAAGGGGGCAGCGACGCCCACCATTCCAACGAGGCGATCGCGGCGCTGCTGCACGAAGCACTCGCAGCCGAGGGCATCGACGAAAACACCTTCACGCTGCTCCCCGCGGGGCACGAAGCCGTGGGGGCGCTGCTGAGCGCCGTGGGCTATGTCGACGTAGTCATCCCGCGCGGCGGGGCGGGGCTGATCCGCTTCGTCCGCGAGAACGCCCGCATCCCGGTCATCGAAACGGGCGCCGGCATCGTCCACACCTATTTCGACATCGACGGCGACCTCGAAAAGGGACGTGCCGTGGTCTGCAACGCCAAGACGCGCCGCGTGAGCGTCTGCAACGCCCTCGACTGCCTGGTCATCCACCGCGGCCGCCTCACCGACCTTCCGGAGCTGTGCGCACCGCTGGCCGGGGCGCATGTGACGGTCTACGCCGACGAAGAGGCTTTCGCCGCCCTCGACGGGCACTACCCCGCCGGGTTGCTGGAACATGCCGCCGAAGAGCATTTCGGCACCGAGTTCCTCGACTACAAACTGGCCGTCAAGACCGTCGCGTCGCTCGACGGGGCACTGGCGCATATCGCCCGCTACTCGTCGCGCCACAGCGAGGCCATCGTCACCGAAAACAAGCAGGCCGCCACGCAGTTCACGCGCAGCGTCGACGCCGCCTGCGTCTACGTCAACGTCTCGACCGCCTTCACCGACGGCGGGCAGTTCGGCTTCGGCGCCGAAGTGGGTATCTCGACGCAGAAACTCCACGCCCGCGGCCCGATGGGACTGCCCGAGCTCACGACCTACAAGTATATCGTCTCGGGCGACGGACAAATCCGCCAACCTTAAACCCCGATACGACAAAAAACCTCGAAAAAACGGCAGGAAAAATAACAATCCGTAAGCATTTTTTCTGTAAATTTGCATATCCTTAAAATTTGGCGTATATTTAACTTATGATTCGTGAACTTCTGGCCGTAGGATGCGGCGGTGCTGCCGGCAGCATCGTCCGTTACCTGCTTTCCGGCGGGATAATGGCGGGGCAGACGCTGCTGGGATTCCCGGCGGGTACGTTCACGGTCAATGCCGCGGGTTCGCTGCTGATCGGCATTCTGCTCGAAGCTACCAGCTCCGAGACACTCGGATGGCTGCTCATCGTGGGTTTCTGCGGCGGGTTCACCACTTTTTCGACCTTTTCGGCCGACGCGGTGCGCCTGCTGCGTGCGGAATGTTACACGGCGGCGGCGGCCTACGTGGGGCTGAGCGTGGCAGTATGCATTGTTTTTGCAGCCGCCGGCATGTGGATAGGAACGACATTTAGAAATTAACTACGAACTATATTAAAAAATGCGGAAAAAGAGTAATAATATCGGAGAATGGTTCC
>OGKZ01001022.1_pt1 | contig 21814 bp, 10 predicted proteins | sample 1572571 | NCBI WGS metagenome assembly OGKZ01 (sample SAMEA2581906, study PRJEB24529) | metagenome | biome: Human gut stool | place: China | collected 2011 | reverse complement strand
AGCCGCCATGTCGCCGTGTTCCTCATGCTCCAGCAGGAAGAACTTCTCGCCGCCAATCTCCGTTTCATCAATAGCGTACCATGTGCCGATATGCCCCTCGACTGCGATATGGTCGGAATCGCCGTGGATCAGTCCATTTCTTTTCTGCTGCTGTTCCTCCATGAACTCTCGCACGGTCAACTCTGCGCCTGTGAAGTTCAGTCCTTCCTCGCCAAGTTCCAGCCGCCCCTCCGCGCCAAGGTCAAGTTCTTCGGCCATCAGGACAGATGCCGCATGGTTCACCACCACAGTTTTCTCCACTGTAATGGGCTGGCCTGGGTCGTAGTCCGAACCGCGCAGATCATAGCGATATAAGCCCTCCGGCACATCTTCATCCCGCAGTCGACCATTACTGAAAAGACCCGGCTTATCAAAGATTTCGATTTCCTGCAGTTCTTCGTTCAAAAGGTTTTCTTTCTGCAAATCCAGATTCCTTTCCTTGAAAAAATCCGGCAGTTCTGCAAATCCAATGCTGTCCACATAGTAGGCTTTGACTGTACTGCCATCATTGAGTACCACCACATCGCTGACTGACAGCGAATGGCCCGTAAAGTCTGCCGGACGCTGGATGTTGAACCGTTCATAAATGCCATCCAGCGTGTCCTTTTCCGTAAGCGGTGCGGCATAGATCAGGTCATAATCTGCACGGGCAACCGTCATGCCTTTCTTCTCCACATAGTCAAGTCCCATGAAACGATAGTTATGTTCCGGGTCACGCCCTGTGATCTGATAAATACCGAACTGTTTTTCACTGCTCTGCAGCAAAGATTCTTCTCGGCTCTTCTCCAGTTCTAGTTCTGCCGTTGCGATCTGGAACACATCACTTCCGCGCTCGATTTCTGCGCGTTCCGTGACAATCGTTGGCCGCAGACTTGTGCGGACTAAGTAGATCTGCTTTCCCTCATCGTACAGCTGCAGGGCTTGTTCTCTGGTGATGGGCGAAAACGGGAACTGCGGATATGTAAAATCATCTTCCAGATAACTTTCCTGCTGTTCCAGCAGAATACTCTGCCATACATCTGTTCGGATGCCGAAAATACCGTCATGCTGTGCGATTTGCTCCTTGCTGGCAAACTCGCCTGCCGTACCATCCGAAAACAGAGGATAAATTTTCTCGCCAGCCCGATGCCATTCCAGCGCAGCGTCTTTCATCAGCGGCAGCATATCATCCTTCCGATAACCATAGTCGTGCATCTCCGAAAGGCCAATCATTCTATCCGGCAGATTTTCGATTTTCTCCTGTGCTTCGTACATCAGGCGGTTGGCTTCTTCTTTGTCATCCTCGGTCAGTGCAGCCGCCAGACCATTCACCAGTTCTTCCGTTGCAGCCCGGTCATCCAGCTTGAAAGCAAAATTCGCGATGAGGTTTCGCTGCTCATCATCGAAAATCGTTTTTCCCTGCTCCTTTTCGGTAATCAACTTTTCCGCATACTGCATCGCAGTCATACGCTCTGCGCTCCTTTCCGCGACTGCCGCTTCCAGCTTTTCCAGAAAGTCGGCTGCGGTCAATCGAATCGTATCCATCGAATCTTTCAGTTCCTTCATCTCCTTGCCGCTGGCCCAGCTTGCTACATAAGGAAATGAATAATCGGACGTATCAATGCCCAAAGCCGAGCAGACCGTAAATGCAATACTTTCGGCTTCGGTTTCTTTCGTGAGCCTGTCTTTTTCTTCCCCGCGCTGTTTCATTAAATCACTATTATGCAGCATCGCATGAGCGACCTCGTGGATCATCGTTTTTATGGTCTGGCTCTCGCCCATGCCGACCTGAATGCAGATTTCTTTGTCTGCATCACTATAATAGCCTTTAGCCTCTCCTTCGATTTCATCAAATCGCATCGGCACAGGTGATACCTGCTCAATTGCCGCTGTAAGCAAAGCGTAATCTTTGACACTGGCCGTCAGTTCGTTCACTTCCAACGACGGAATCGGTTCACCATCGGTCTGCGAAACATCAAAAACCGTCGTCACTCGGAAGCGCGGAACCACATACTCCACACGTTCAATTTCCGGCTCGCCATTTTCGTTCAGCACAACCAGACCCGTATCCTTGTCGATTTTCTCTCGCTCCTCGACTTCCTTAATGGGAGCTGGAGCGATGATCTGGATGCCCTTTTCGCCTTTTTTAACGTAGCGGTTAAACTTGTTTTTCCATGCGTTGAACCCTGCCACCAGTGTGGCATCAGGCCGCTGCATAGCGATCAGCAGCGTATTGTTGAAACTGTAATTGTGGAATTTTGCCATCGTGCGCAGATACGTCGTGTACATTTCCGATGTAAAAATGTCCTTTACGCCCTGCTCCAGCCGTTCCGTGATTTCTTTCATCTGCTGTTTGCGGTCAACTGCCATGCAACCCCTCCTTTTTCTTGACCCATCGTGTTTTCATCTGGCGCGGATATTGGTCAGCCTGTTTCGGTGCTTTTACGCCGTTCCACTCCAATCCCCCGGCCTTGCCCTCACAGGTGTACCCGGCAGCTTTCAGGGATGCTCCATTTTCCGTATCCAGAATGTAGGTAATAACTCTGTTGTAACCCATTGCCCGTGCTGCGCGGTATGCCGCCGCATACAGGATGCTGCAGGCGTTTGGTGTTCCATCTGTACACAGACGGTTGACCTCCAGCGTATAGCCGTCATCCAACCGCCGCGCCACAGGTCTGCCGCAGATAGCAACGCCCACCAGCGCACCATTATCCGATACGCCGATGGAGAACTTATGCCCCCGCGTCGGCTTATGGTGGCGGTGATACTGCTGTACAAATGCGTTTGCCGTTTTCAGATTGATCGGTGTTAATGTCAGCAAATGCCCTCCTTTTTCAAAAATGCCCCGTCAGATTCCTTGCAGAGATCTAACGGGGTTATCCTATTTACAGTTCCATTTCGTAACTTTTCCGCTTCGGGAATTTCTGCGGTTCTGCGCTGCGCTCTGCCTGCTTTGCATGAAGCTGTGCCAGCACAGAGGGTTTCCGCACATTGTCCGCAGTGCGCTCCGCAACGCGGCCTGCATAGTTCACAGGCTGGCGCGGCTTATCTGCAACCTCGGTTTCGGCTGCATCCTCGTCCACGCCCAGTGCATCCTCACTGCCCTTTTCATCCATGTTGAGCAGAGAGTTCAGCTCCGCAAGGCGCGCAGATTTTTCAGCCAATTCCGCTTCCTGCGCAAAAGGACGTTTGGCTTCTTCCCTTGCCTGCGCCAACTGCTGTTCCAAGGTTTCCAGTCTGCGTTCCACCTGTGGCAATGCTCTTTCGATGCCTGCCAGTGCATTGGTAACACGCAGAATGTTGCCTTGCGGGTCTTTGCCGACTTCCATAGAGTAGTTCCATGCGCCCTTGATGGATAAGCGGAACACCTTATCGAAGTTGTCAAACCGGGAATGCAGTTCAAACGCACCGTAGCTGCCAATCCTTCCCTCGGTGCCAGCCGCTTTCAAAGCCTTGCAAGCCTCAATGATGGCTGCACCCGCTTCCTTGCGTTCGGTGTACACCTTGCCGCTGATCTCCATAGAGAAGTGGTCTTTGTCCTGCGCCAGAAGCAGTTTTGCCGCTTCCATATCGGTTTTCAGTGCTTCGATCTGACCCTGTGCCACAGCGATTTCTCGCGGATAGCGGCGCGCAATATCCGATTCCAAGCTATAAATCTGACTGGTGTGATTGGCTTTCAGCAGCTTCAGCTTGCTGACCTGAATATCCAGATCCATCTTTTCCTTGATGTAGGGATTGCCCGTTGCCAGTGCCTTGATTTCGGCATAGGACAGTGCGGTATCGTCCACATCATCGCAGGCACGGACAGGCGATTTAGAAGTCATGATTTGGCTTATGAACTTCTGCTTATTTTCCAGAATCTGCCACATATACGAATCAAACGTATTTTCAGTGACGTAACGATAGATTTTCACCTGATTATTCCGGTTTCCCTGCCGGAGAATACGTCCTTCCTGCTGTTCTAGGTCAGACGGCTTCCACGGGCAATCCAGATGATGCAGGGCAATCAGCCGATCCTGAATATTGGTTCCTGCGCCAAGTTTCGGCGTAGACCCCATCAGGACACGCACCTGTCCTGCGCGCACCTTTGCAAACAAGTCTGCCTTTTTCGTTTCCGTGTTGTACTCGTGGATGAACGCCACTTCTTCACGGGGAACACCTCTCGCCACCAGTTTTTCCCGCACATCATCGTAGACGTTGAATGTGCCATCGGCTTTTGGTGTCGATAAATCGCAGAAAATCAACTGTGTTCCCTTATCCGGGGCAGATTCTTCCCAGACCTTGAACGCATTGTCCACACAGCGATTCACTTTACTCTCTGGCTCATCCGGCAGCATATCATTCATAAGCCGCTGGTCGAGTGCCAGTTTTCTGCCATCGTTCGTGATTTTGAGCATATTATCGAATCTGGGATTCACGCTGCCGTTGCGTACAGCCTCAGCGCGGTCTGCAAAGGAACTTACCATTTCTTCCTGCGTTTCGCTCGGTTTCAGCACTTCGTTAATGTACTCTGCTTGCGGCACAGGCAGGTTCAGCATATCTGCCGTCTGCACATCCGCCGATTCCTTGAACAGAGAAATCAGCTCCGGCAGATTAAAGAACCTGGCAAAACGTGTTTTCGCACGGTAGCCCGTTCCTTCCGGGGAAAGCTCGATTGCCGTGACGGTTTCACCAAAGGATGCCGCCCAATCATCGAAGTGACTCAGCCCCATCTTCTGCAGGGTGTCATACTGGAGATACCGCATAATGGTGTACAGCTCCACCATCGAGTTGCTGACCGGGGTTCCGGTTGCAAAGGTCACACCCTTGCCGCCTGTCAGTTCGTCCAGATACTGGCACTTTGCAAACATATCGCTGGACTTCTGTGCATCGGTCTGGGCGATACCTGCGATATTCCGCATTTTTGTGTAGAGGAACATATTTTTATAGAAATGTGACTCGTCCACAAACAGGCGGTCAACCCCCAGTTCCTCAAATGTAACCACATCATCCTTTCTCGTCTGGTCGTTCAGCTTTTGCAGCTTTGCTTCCAGTGTTTTCTTTGTTTTTTCCATCTGCTTGACCGTAAAACTGCGGCTGTCCTCACTCCGGGCATCGGCCAGAGCCAGCGTAATGTCGTCGATCTGACGCTCTACAATGGCTTTCTGCCGTTCCGGGGAGAGCGGCACTCGCTCAAACTGCGAATGACCGATCACGATGGCATCGTAATCGCCGGTTGCAATGCGGGAGCAGAACTGCTTTCGATTGCTGGGTTCAAAATCCTTTTTCGTTGCCACCAACACATTGGCATTGGGATAGAGCCGCAGGAAGTCTGCGCCCCACTGCTCTGTGAGGTGGTTTGGCACCACATAGAGGTTTTTCTGCGATAAGCCCAGCCTGCGGCTTTCCATACCGGCAGCAATCATCTGGAAGGTCTTGCCTGCACCCACGCAATGCGCCAGCAGCGTATTGTTACCGTACAGAATGTGCGCAACGGCATTTTTCTGATGCGGCATCAGGGAAATTTCTGGGGTCATGCCCTCAAAACGAATATGACTGCCATCGTACTCACGAGGACGAATCGCATTGAAAATCCGGTTATAGGTCGCACACAAATCCTCGCGGCGGTCTAAATCCTTGAAAATCCACTGCTTGAACGCTTCCCGAATGGATTCCTGTGCCTGCTGTGCAAGCATGGTTTCCTGCTTATTCAGTACACGGTGGTCGCCATCCGCATCGTGAATCGTATCGTAGATCTTGGTATCCCGGAGGTTCAGGGCATCTTCCAACAGCTTATAAGCATTGACGCGCAGGGTTCCGTAGGTATTGGTGACAAGCGGATTGCCGCGATCCAGCGACTTGCCCGAAATGTTCCATGCACCTGAAATTTCGGAATAGGTTGCTTTAATGTCAATACCAGCATAGTAGTTCGGTGTTTTGAACACTTCCTTCATAAACTGCGTGATGTACTCCGGCTTCACCCAGTTCGCACCCAGCCGTACTTCAATTTCTGAAGCATCCAAATCCTTGGGCTGTACCCGTTTCAGGTAGTCCACATTGATCTGATACTCTGCATGGTTTGCAGCAAAGGTTTCTGCTGTGGCCAGTTTTTCACGAACATTGCCTGACAGGTATTCATCCGAGGTTTCCCACTGCTGTGTCACAGGATTTCGGAAAATCGCACCTGCCAGTTCATCCGTGATCTCCTGTTCCGGTTTACCGCAGAGCTGCACCATAAACGGTATATCCACCTTTGCTTTTTCTCCAATGGAAAGTGCCAGAGCTTCGCTTGGCGTGTCCACCGAGGTAACAGGCTCCGGCTTACGGATGGTACGTTTGGTAAAAATATCGGCAAGTCGTTTGAGATTCTTCTCTTCATCCAGAATTTCCAGTGATGCCAGCAGACAATAGCTGCTGTCCTGTCGGAACGCCCGCTTATTGGCAGTGCTGTTGATCAGACCGTACTGCGCCTTAAATGCGGTGTACTGCCGTTTCAGTTCATTTTGCAAAAGCTGTACTTCCGCATCCGAACCATCATGCAGCTGACAATCCAACAGTTTCCGGGTGGTTTCCCGCAGAGCGATCATGCCCAGCACTCGCTCTGCAGTAACGGCAGGCAGTTCCACCTTGTTCATAAAAGAATTTTCACGGTAGTAAATCTGTCCATCCACGTTCGTAAAGCTGAAATTCTTCACGCTGGGGTCTGCCGGGATAGGTTCTTCCTGCACATCCAGTTCATCGTCGGAGATTTCCGGCTCCGTGATGGTGGCATGGATGTTGCCGACCACCTCTTTTAACTGCTTGGCAAGGTCTGCGCCTTCGATGGGTTTGACCGTGGTTTCCTGCTTGCCGTACTGGGTGCTTTCCGTGGTGATCTCGCCCAGCACCATCTCAGGATGCTTTGCAAAATACTGGTTGATGGAATATCCTTCCGGCGTTTCACCGAGATCCACCCATTCTGCCCGCTCCACCGCTGCACGGTCACGCTTCTGCAGGAACAGAATGTCAGCAACCACGCCCGTGTTGGCATTGCGCTGGAACGCATTGTTCGGCAGACGAATCGCACCTACCAGATCGGCACGGTTGGCAAGGTACTCACGGACAGAGGAATCCTTCTTATCCATCGTACCGCTGGACGTTACCACCGCTACCACACCGCCCGGACGCACAAGGTCAAGACTTTTCGCAATAAAATAATCGTGGATGAGAAAATTGTGGCGGTCATACCGCTTGTCCGGCACTTTGTAATTGCCGAACGGTACGTTGCCCACAACACAGTCAAAGAAGCTGTCTGGGAACTGCATCGTTTCAAAGCCCTGCACCGCAATTTTGTTTTTCTGGTACAACTGCTGTGCAATGCGGCCCGAAATGCTGTCCAGCTCCACACCGTACATCCGAATCTTCTCCATGCTGTCCGGCACCAGACCCATGAAATTACCGACACCACAGGACGGTTCCAGCACATTGCCTTTGGACAATCCCATATTGCCCAGGGCTTCATACATTGCCTTGATGACCGTAGGAGAGGTGTAAAACGCATTCAGGGTACTGGCACGGGCTTCCTTATACTCATCCGCCGTGAGCAGGGACTGCAGTTCGGCATATTCCTTTGACCAGTCCGCATTGTTTTCATCGAACGCCTGCGGAATGCCGCCCCAGCCCACATACCGAGAAAGAATCTCCTGCTCCTCTGCAGTGGCCTGCCGCTGCTCTGCATCCAGTGTTTGCAGCACTCGAATCGCCTCCACATTGGCTTTATACTTTGTTTTCGGCCCTCCTGCACCGAGATCATCGTCCGTAATGCGGAAGTTAATAGGTTTCTGTTTGGGCTGTGCAGGCTGTTCTGTTTCTGCTCCACTGTCCAGCGGAAGATTGTGCTGCCGCCGTGCATGGTTGACCTCTGCCGGGGTCATAGGCTGCTGGGTCAGCGCTTCAAGGGCTTCCTCTGCTGCTGCACGGCTGATGGCATCCGTTCGGTTCTGCACATCTGCGATCAGCTGCATCTGTTCTGGCGGGAAGTCGGGATTCAGCAGTTCTTCCAGCTCGCCGCCTGCTTCTGCCACCGAATAGATCACATCCATCTGCTCCGGGGAGAAATCCTCGTAGGCCACACCCGCATTGTGCAGAGCCGTAAAGACTGTGATTTCAACCGCTTCTTCCATCGGTACATCTGCCTGTTCGTACAGATGCCGAATGTACTCCAGCTGTTCCGTTCGGAAAATCGGATACCGGGCTTCTTTTGCAAGGGTCATGTCCTGCAAACTGACCGTTCCATTTCCAAAGTCCACCGAATCCACACGGAACTCTCTATCGTCCAGTTCGATGATGGTATTAACAGGCAGATATTCCTTTCTGCGGAAGTATTTCGTTTGGGCATGGGTTCCATCTTCCTGCTGGCCGGACAGATAGACACTCTCCCCCTGCTTCCAGAGCTTCATTGCCTGTGAAACCCACTGTTCACGCGGAAAACCAGATACCTCAACCTTGCCGAGTGCGGTTTCCTTTTCCAACAGCTTGCTGCCAAGAAGTTCCGAAATGCGCTTTGCATCCTCGCCGTAGAACTCAAAGTTTCCGTACTGCTCATAGCCGACCAGAGCATCCGGGTAGCGCTCTTTCAGTGCGTTATATTCGTTGGCGGCATCCAGTGGCAGGGGCTGCAGCGTCTGCTCCGAATACTTTTCATCTGCAAGAGGCGCATCTTTTTTGGGTTTCTCAACCGCTGCGGCGGTTGACTGCTCTTTCGATTGCGGCTCCTGCTCCATGAAGTCAAACATGGAAATTTGCCCCTGTTCAGGAACCGCAATCTCAACAGCCCTCTTTTTTTCCGGGAAAATCGTGTACGTTCCCTCGACATACTGGTGCAGGATAGAGAGGGATTCTGCCTTGCGCTCATATTCTTCGGAATCCATTGGCACAGACAGCAGTGCAGTGTCCATCTGCTCCAGAAGTTCCGTTGCTTGTTCAGGGTCTGCCAGCTTTTCGACGAGAGCCGTTCGACCATCTTCATGGTAAAGGTCTTGCGGATAAGGCCGTTCCACTTCGTTCGGCAGATGGTGATAGAATCCCATCACCCGCATTGCCATCCGCTCGCGCTCATAAGCAGGCATCCGGGAGTAGTCTGCCGGCTTCAAATACTCACTGTCACGGATAAGCTGGTCGATCCGGCCTGCGGCCTGATTCCAGTTCAGATGAACGCTTGCATCCGGGTTCCCGTATGAGCCACGCTCCAAAGAAATGCCCCTGCCATCGTGATCTTCGTGAGAATCGTCTGCCCCGCAGAGTGCATGGCTGCTGCCGCCGATCCCGTAATGCTCTTTCAGGAAGTCAGCCCGTTCTTTTTTGTCCTCATGATTCAGAAAGAACGAATAGATTGCCAGCCGACTATCCGAGTAATTGCTTCCCCGCGTGAAATATCCATTGATTTCATCTTCCGTGATGAATCGTTTGTACTCATTCCAGTGAAAGCCATCCCGCGCCGAGTAGTTCTGATAAGGCTTTGCAAACTGCTGGAACAGAGCTGCCACTTTATCCGGCTTATAAAAGTGCATCCGCATCAGGTCTTTATCTTCGGCGTAGGCTTCCCCCAGCGCAGATAATCTGTCGTTTAGGTCAGTCAGAAAATCCGTATCATCCAGCAAGCCTGCCAGCCTGTCTGTCAGTTCCGGGAAACCGCCCCTGAAGATTGCTGTATCCTGAAACACTGCTTCGGCAACACCGTCTGCCAAGTCACGTTCCATATAAGCCACCGTCTGCGCGTGTTCCTGCAAAGCATTCTGCCGTGCAGCATCCAGAACCGCCTGCGGCGCATACTCGCCCTGCCGGAGCAGTTCATGGATGCGGTTGCTCACATCCTCCCATGACAAAAACGCATTGACAATCGTACCGCCCTTTGCCGTACCGCCTGCCGCAATGTGCAACCCCAAATCATCGAACCAGACCGCATACTTTGCGCCGTCAATTTCAAAGCCTTTTCCTCCCGTGCCGTATTCGTTTTTCACGAACTCCGTGTATTCTTCCGGGGTTTTCTCAACCATGAAATTGTAGATCAGACGAAGCTGACCTTTGCTGCGGTTACTGCCCGTGCGCAGAATTTCATCAACCACTTCGGGATCAAGTGCAATTTCATCCGCATACCGCGCCTGGATCGGTGCTTCAATGGCGCGAATCTGCTGTTCCACGGTCGGCAAATCAGGAAAAGAAAAAGCAGAGGCAATTTCTTCCTCTGCTTCGCTCAAATCTTGTTCTGTTGTCGGTTCGGTTAATTGTACACCAACTCCTTCAAGACGATCTCCTCTGCCATCGCCGTCAGGTTGTTCTGGTGCGCCGCCCATGCCAGCGGGTCCTTTTCCTTGCTCGGTGCCGGAAACTTCTCGTTCAGGCTGTCCAGCAGGGTTTCCACCCGACTCTCCGCTGCTTCCTCGATCTCCGCCAGATGCTGGTTCAGCCTGCCGCTCATCAGCATACTCTGATACCAGTTCTTGCGGTTCTCTTTCAGGTACGTCCTGCGCAGCATCCCGTACTTCCCGATGGTCTGCGGCTCGTCCTTCACGGCCAGATTCGGGAACAGATAATCTCCCTTGCGGTAATACGTCAACTCCATTTTCTTGTCCTCCTTTGGTCGTGTTTTCTTTGGTTTCGTGCTTTAATGTGTTAAAGTCCGTATTGGTATTATACAAGCTGTCAACGGATTTTTCAAGCTGCTGCGTGATTTCTTTTTTGTAAATTTTCCGCATCTCACGGCCAATGTCAAAAAGAACCGCTTCGCACTGTTCGGAAACCGCGTTGCCAAGGAACGACAGCACCGGCAGCTTGTTGAAATCCACAATGCGGATAAAGTCATCATCGTCCAGCACATCCATAGGCTCCTGCCCGCAGCGGCGGGAAAGCGTATAGAAAATACTGTTGGTCATCAGTTCCCGGAAGCGGACGCGGATGTTATCTTCGTCCAGTTCTTCCAGAAAAGTGCCTGCCACCTCATAGGCCAGACCGTCCATCGCTTCATCCAGATTGTCGGCGGTCAACTGCTGTGCCAGTTCCATCAGGGCAGTATTCATGCTGTCTGTCTGGGATAAACCATAGGTATCTGCCAGATGGTCTAAGATAGCCTGCTCATGCTCGTGGCTGTCCAGATTCCATAAGAGCGGTGTTTTTCCACCGCGCACCAGATGAGTGTCTGCAATATCGAACACATACCGCAGCTTGGTACGCGGTCCGGTATCATCCAGAAGCGCGATGCCTTTTGCGCCACGGTTGACCCATCGGCTCATTTTCTGATTCCAGAGTTCCAGTTCTGCGCAGGCTGTTGCATCGGGCCGCTGCGCGTGGATCAGGAGTGCATCGGTGAACGAATAGCGGTACAGCCGCGCCGCCACATCCAGATAACTCATCCAGTCCTGTGGCGAGTTACTGACATACCGGGCGTTCTGCTGCGCCAATTCTCGAATATCGTTAATCTGTGGCAAGGGTCAAACCTCCTTTACGTTTTCGTTTGCATCGGTGTTTTAGGAAATTCCAGGCTGTACTGTGCGCGGCCCTCTTCGACGCGCAGCACAAGGTCAGCGGCGAATGTCTTATCTTTTTTCGCGGAATAAAAGTCTTTTACATGGGTGCGTCCCTTCTTCAAAAGGTCTACCGCCATCTTCTTGTCCAGCGTTTTTCTCATGTTGGACAAGTATCTGCTTTCTTTCCAGAGGGCAAATTTGCAGCTGCGGTCTGCACAACAAAAGCTGAGTTTGTTCTCATGTACAGGATTTCCGCAGACCGGGCAGCTTCCCACGCTTACCTTATTATAATAGGGAGCCGCCGCGACGGTAGGAATCTGCCGCAAGTCGGCCAGCATCTTATCGATCAGTCCATGGATGCCCTGCATAAAATCGTGGGGCTTGATTTCGCCACGCTCCATCCGTAGCAGGTCATTTTCCCACTCAGCTGTCATGCTGGCAGATTTCAGGTAGTCCGGGATATTGCGGATCGCGGCCACACCGTCCTCCGTGGGAATCATCTGCTTGCCCTTGCGCTGTACATAGCCGGAGGATACCAGCTTTTCCAGAATCGCGGCGCGCGTTGCAGGGGTTCCCAGACCTTTCTTCTCAGTGTCCTTTTCAAATTCTTTGTTGCCTGCCGTTTCCATTGCGGACAGCAGGGTATCTTCGGTGTAGACTTTCGGCGGCGAAGTAAAGCCCTGCTTTTTCTCTGCCCGTACCACAGGAAGAACCATTCCCTGCTCCATCTTTTTCGGAAGCGGTACATCTTTGTCCTTTTCCGGCTCTGCAAACGGAACAGGCTTTGCCGTGTATCCGGGCTGCAGAACATCCTTATATTTTGCCGTGAAGTTCCTGCCCTGGCAGCATACCGTCACAAGCACATCCTCATAGATAAACGGCGGCTGCACGGCCTGCACCAGTTTCCAGATAATAAGCGAAAGAATCTTCTGCTTGGTTTCGGACAACTTTTCCTTATTACACTTTGCGCCCTGCATCGTCGGCAGGATCGCATGATGGTCTGCGACCTTGCTGTTGTTGATAACGTAGCTCACATCCACGGTCTGGCCATCCAGAGCCAGCACCAGAGATTCCACCGTCTTGCGCATATCCTCGGTCACAAACTGGCTGTCCGTTCTGGGATATGTCACCAGTTTTTCTTCATACAGTTCCTGCGCAGCCTGTAAGGTCTGGCTGGCGGTCAGGCCGTAGTATCGGTTTGCTTCTCGCTGTAAGGTTGTCAGATCATACAGCTTCGGAGGTTTCTTTTCCACCCTTTTGCTTTCAATGCTGCCAACCACAGCACACTGTCCATCGCAAGCTGCCTGAACGGTATCGGCATCCTGCTCCTGCGCCATCTGTTCCGATGCCGCCACGACACCCGCACCGGACAGTTCCACTTTATAATAGGGTTCCTTTACAAAGTTCTGGATTTTGGTCTGCCGTTCGGTCAGCATCGCCAGCGTCGGGGTCTGCACACGGCCAATGGTCTGTTTTCTGCCGTACTTTTTCGTAAAAGCACGGGTTCCGTTCATGCCGATCAGCCAGTCCGCTTTTGCCCTGCACTCGGACGCTGCAAACAGGTTATCATAGGCCGCGCCATCTCTCAGGTTCTCAAAGCCCTGCTGGATAGCGGCATCCTCCATGCTGCTGATCCACAGCCGCTTGATGGGGAGTTTGCTTCCGGCAAGAGCATACACACGGCGGAAAATCGCTTCGCCCTCGCGCCCTGCGTCGCAGGCGTTCACCACATAATCAAATTTCTTGCTGCGGAGCAGTTTGCGCAGGACATTGAACTGCGGCTTCTTGGTATTGTGTACCAGCAGTTTCCACTCAACAGGGAGAATCGGCAAATCCTCAAAACGCCAGTTTTCATAGCGTTCATCGTAGTGTTCCGGGGCTGCATACTCTGCCAGATGCCCCAGACACCAGCTTACCACGCAATCCCCACCCTCCAGATACCCGTCCTCCTGCCGATATGCACCGATCACTTTTGCAATGGATTTCGATACGCTCGGTTTTTCTGCAATCACCAGATATTTCAACGCTTTCTCCTTTTTAAAAAAAGCAGGGATAGCCTTTCGACTACCCCTACATCCTTATGTTACGGTTTTCTTATGTGCCATTTTCGTTGCCGGACTGATTATCCTCGTTCACAGTCGCAAGGCTCTGGTCGGTTTCCAGATTTTCACTCTGCGGCGTTTCTTCTTTCGGCTTCGGCTTATAAATGTAGAAGTAGAAGAAAGCACCTGCACCGCCCAGTGCCGCCACGAATACCAGCAGCAGAATCTTATTCATGCCACCGCTCGATTCCTCTTTCGGTTCTTCGATTTCCACATCCGGGGTAGGTTCGGGTTTGGTTTCGGGCAGAACTACCGCAGGCGTTTCTTCTTCCTGCTTGCCGTTCCGCTCTTCATCATCCAGAAACTCCTGCAAATCGTACTCGTCGATCATCGAGAGCATATAGACGTTTTCGCTGTTTCGCGCCCGGTCGATCACCAGAAAGAATGTGTTGCCGCCCTTGGTCTTTACTGTGAAGAACTCCTTGCTGGGGTCATCCACGATGTTATCCTCCACCTCGCCGTTGCCTGCGATGGTGAACGGGATTTTTTCTTCCTCGGTCGGTTCCTCTTCCTCGATCACCTGTGTCGGTTCCTCCATCACTTCAGTAGTGTCCACAAAGGCAAAGGCCGGGGTCGAAAAGCCCACTGCCATCAGCAGGGTCAGAATTGTGCTGGGGATAACAACTCCCAGCCGTTTAAGCATCTTTTTCAATCGCTTCCTCCGTTTCTGCTTCCTCCGAAGCGTTGTTTACAGCGGTCAGGAACGTCACGTTGCCCGCCTGAATGTTGTCCAGCAGAGCCAGCAGTTCGCGCCCGCCCATCTTGGTGCTGCGGATGGCACGAATGATCTCGCTGTCCTCTTCCTTTTTCTGTGCTGCCCGGATGGTTCTCAGCCGTTCTTCCAGTTCCGCGATCTGCTGTTCCGTCTTTTCGGCTTCATCCAGATATTTCTGTAATTTTTTGCCCATCGGCCCTCCTTTCAGTTGATGCGGCCAAAGCCTAAAAAGTGGCTCTGCCAGTAGGTCGAATTGATGCTGGTATAGGAAATGGGGTCGCCGCAGTGGATCATCATGCCATTGCCGACGTAGATTCCAACGTGCGACGCGCCAACGGTGTTATAGGTTTTCTCAAAGAAAATCAGGTCGCCGGGCTTTGCATCCGCAGGGGAAACATAACTGCACTTCCCGCGCAGACCGTTGGCCGTTGTACGCCCAACGCTCCACCCATTGCCGCTGTTATTGATGACCCAGCAGACGAAGCCGGAGCAATCAAAACTGGTGCTTGGGGAACTTCCGCCCCACACATACGGCATACCAAGATACTTTTCGGCTTCCTCAATCATCCTTGCGAACTTTTCATCCGAAAGGGCTTCCGAGGGAATGTCGTACTTGAAGCCACCGCCAGAGCCACCAGTACCGCCGCCCGTGCCAATACTGCCCGTTGTGCCGCCGCTGTAAGTCGGTGATCCTGCGCCGAACAGTTCGGGGCGGTTGCCGTAGGTCAGGTTGTAGGCATCGTATCGCCCGGTCTGCTTCCGGTTCATGTTCTTCCGCGCGATGGTGTCAAAGCCTTTATTTTTCAGCAGGACATTGAGAATTTTGTACTCATACTCCACTTCTTCCTGATAGGTATAGGTTTCCATGCTGACGTTTCCAAAAGCGTCAATCGTTGGCCGAATCCCTACTCTGGTTTCCATGCGAGTGCGAATCTCAATGGTTTCCCACACTTTCAAGAGATACTGCTGCTTGAACAGTTCCTCGATAACAGGCTTGACCTGTCCTCTGGTGAACTGCTCATAAACCGCAGTCAGATGGGAAATAAGCTGATACGGGTCATGCCCGATTTCGTCAAGTTGATAGCGGTATTCATCATAGCCCGGATGGGTGGATTCCATCTGCCGAATCTGCTTATCCAGTTCTTTTTCCAGTTCCAGATAATCCTCTTCCGCACCCTTCATATCGGCATCCTTGCTGGGATATGTCGTTCCCACAAAGGTACTGCCTGTTCCCTGAATTGCTGCACCGCAGCTTGAAAAGGCTCCCAGCATTACCATCACCAGCAGGATGCCGACACCAATACTGACCCACAGGGTTTTATTCTGCACGACGATTTCCTGCACAGCCGCTTTTGCTTTTTCCGTAATGGTGTTTGTTGCCGCTGCTGCCTGCTTGCTGGCGGCAGTTCCGGCTTTCTGGCCGCGCTTGGCGGCTGCATAGGCATCCTTATACTGCTTTTTCTGGTAAAACTTCGCGCCGACTGTCTTTGCTTCACCTCCTGCGGCAGTCGGTGGTGGCTGGGGCTGTTTCTTTTTCAGCGACGGTTCTGCTGCATTTTCTGCCGTGCCGCCCTCACTCTCGGAGAATTTCAGGCGGCTGGCCTTCTGATCCTCGCCACCTCTTTTCTCTGCCCTGGCAGATTTGTCTTTGGGCTTTTTTCTGCCTTTGACAAAGTGGTGCAGGCGTTCGGCGGCTTCTTCCGACTTGTGAGCAGCTTCCACGCCGGAATTGTCCTTTTCTACCTGATGTACTTTCTGATGGGCGAACCCGGTGGCGGTATCCACTCCTTTCTTGGCCACCTTCTTAACGCCCATCCCCATGCCACGGACAATGCCGCCTTTTTCATCCTCAAAAGAAAGTCGGCCTTTCTTGGTCTGCGGCTCTGCATCCGATTCCGCAGGCGCATCCTTTGGCTTGCCCTCCTCCTGATGGGCTTTGTAATAGTCCGCGCTCTGCTTGGCGGTGCTGTGATGCCGGGGTGCATCCTCAGCATCCATGCACCGTTCTTCTTCCACGATAGGTTTTTCATCTGTTTCCTTTTCCGCAGTTTCTTTTGCCGAATCTTCCTGCTCCGGCTTTTCTTCTGCGGTTGCGGACTTCTGTTCCCCGGTGCGGAGGTTTTCATCCACCAGACCATCCTTGGTCATTTTCTGGACGATTTTATCTCTGCCCCGAAACTTTTTGTCTGCTATGGAAATCACCTCCTTCCGGCTGGAGCCGTCATGCGAGCAGGGCTGCGTGGGTTTCCCACTTATCCAGCACCTGTTCAAGCTTCCGGGCAAAGGCGATCAGACGGGTGTTTACTTCCTCACGGTCAAGATAACCGTGGGCTTCCATGTGAAAGCCGTCAGTCAGTTCATCGGCCAGTGTGCCAACGGCGTAAAAGTCCTCCAGCACCGTATGCACTACCGATTCTTCATCTTGGAAGTTGAGCGGCTCCACCTCATCGAAAGGCGGGCCGGAATCACTTTCGTGCAGCTCCATGTCAGAATGATGATGAATCTTGCGGCTCAGTCGGTCAAAAATGTTCGGTGTGTTCATGCTTCCTTTTTCTCCTTATATTTTCCCATCTCCATGGGCTTCGTGGTCATCAGGCTGTACAGTTTCAGCGAAGTATCGAACTTATCCTTGAACGGGATAATCGTGTTGCCGTAGAACAGCAACCCCTCGCCCTCGTTACTGTTCGTCACATACGACAGCTGGAACGGCGAAATATTCAGCTGCTTCGCAAGGATTTGTCGGTCGCCGGATGCCTGGTTAAGCATATAGATAAAATCGCTGTTCTCGAAGATATTCTCGATTTCCCGGCTAGCCAACAAATCCTTGATGTTCTGGGTGATGCCTGTGGGTACACCACCCCATTTTCGGAACCGCTTCCAGATTTCGACGCTGTATGCCGCCGTCTGCTCCTCTTTCAGCAGGAGGTGGAACTCGTCTATATAGTACCGCGTGTTCTTTTTACTGTTGCGGTTGATGGTAACACGGTTCCAGACCTGATCCTGAACAATGAGCATCCCCAGCTTTTTCAGCTGCTTGCCCAACTCTTTGATATCGAAACAGATAATGCGGTTATCCAGTTCCACATTGGTCTGATGGTTGAACACTCGCAGAGAACCATTGACGTAGATTTCCAACGCTGTGGCGATACGCTGCGCCTGCCGCTCTTTCTGCTCCCGCAGGCAGTCGTACAGATCACCGAGCGTCGGCATATTCTCCGGCTTCGGATCGTTCAGATACTTCTGATAGACCAGCGGCAGGCAGCGGTCTATGACCGACTTTTCTTCCGGCTCCATGCCATCCCGTGCGCCCATGATAAGTTCGCACAGGGAAAGAATAAAGTCCGATTTCATGCCCAGCGGGTTATCATCGTCCGCATAGTTCAGGTTGATGTCCATCGGGTTGATGTAGTCCTTACTGGTGGACGAGATGTGAATGACCTGACCGCCCAACGCTTCCACCAGCGGATAATACTCGCCTTCCGGGTCTGCAACGATAATATCGTCCGTTGTGGTAAAGAACACGTTGGTAATTTCACGTTTTGCACTGAACGACTTACCGCTGCCGGGTGTGCCTAAAATCAAACCATTCGGGTTTTTGAGCTGTTTGCGGTCTGCCATAATCATGTTGTTGGACACTGCGTTCAGACCGTAATAGAGGGAATCGCCCTCCATAAAAAGCTCCTGTGTGGTGAACGGTACAAAGATGGCGGTGGAAGTGGTGGTCAGTGCGCGCTTGATGGGAACGAGGTTATTGGCCAGCGGCAGGCTGCTCATAAGACCCTGCTCCTGCAGATAATCCAGACGGTTCAGAGTGCAGTTGAACTTCTGAGCGATGCCAGCAGTCTGAAACACAGCACTATCCAACTCCTGCTTGGTCTTGGCTGTATTGAGGAACAGCACCGTAACAAGGAACATACGCTCATTGCGGCTTTGCAGATCATCCAGAATCTTCTTGGCCTCGCCACCATAAGTTGCAAGGTCGCTCGGAATAATTTCCATATCATAACCAGACCTCACAGCTTTCTTCTGTTCCTCAATTTTCATACGGTCCAGGTCGGTAATTTTGCCCTTGATCAGTTTAATGGCTTTCAACTGGTCTACCGACTGCACATGGATACTGACCACCAGATTTTTGTCCATATCCAGAAACTCGGCCAGCACCTTATCCGTCAGTTCCGGGGCAAGGATGTTCAGGTAGGATGCTGCACCGTAGGTGTCACCCATCATAAAGTCCTTTCCGCTCTTGAACAGAAAACTGGTCGGGGCAATGAAGTCCTTTGTGGTCATACCGCTCTGCAGGATGCGTTCATAGCTGAAATCAAACTTCTGCTGTTCTTCCTGATGAAAGGCTTCGTACATGATCTGAAGTCGCTCCACGCCGTTCAGCGGATAAGCTTTCACGCCCAGCACCTTGAAATTGTTGAGAATATCGGTTTCGATACGCTCTAACCGGGGCTTTGCTTCCCGGACACTCTTCGCTTCGATGCTGAATGTGATGTACTTCGTCCGAACCAGACCGTTGTTGCCCTTGGCAAGCTGCTGTTTCAACATCTGCGCATATTCCATACGCACATCGTCAAACGCGTCGTGCTGCGGCTCGATCTGGATAACCTTGTTGTATTCGCTCATGTCGCTCTTGTGGTTGATGAACGACAACTGAAAGCGGATACTGGCATCGAAGTAGTTGAGGAAGTCGCACCAGCTTTCAAAGATGGTGTTCTTATCCTCGTTCTGTGCCAGCTGGTAGTTGATGTCGTAGAATCGGACGGTTTTGGAATACAGATGTTCCTCCACCCGGCAGATACCGTCGCGCCCCATTTCCAGATATGGAATGGAACGCTGCACAGTCAACCGCTGTTCCTTCTGGCTCTTTTCGGGTTTCCGAAAGAACTTCTGGAAGAAGCCGCCCGGCTGCGGTTTCTTCTTCGGTTCACTTTTTACCAAGGATGCCTCCTTTCTTCTGGATCGGTGCTGCGGTTTCCAGTTCTCTGTCATACAGATTTTCAATCTCGTAGCGGCGTACCGCAGGACGTTTGAAGCGGACGCTGATGAAATTCGTCAGGATGGTTTCAAGGTGCATCCCGTTTTTCTCATACAGCGCAAAGAAAAACTCCGGCAGCATCAGAAGTACCATACCTGCCGCTGCATTGCTGGTTCCCAGCGTATCACGCATAAGAAAATAGAACGGAACGCCGATGCCCGCCGCGAACCCCATACACACAAGCTGGCGTTTCGTCAGGTTCAGAAAGACCTTGTTCTTCACTTTGGAAAGGTCTTTGGGTATCGTTACATAGGCCATGGATTACCAGAACAGCCAGACCGCCGCCGGGAAACGGCGTTGTCTGCTGTCTTTTCCTTTCATTGGATTTTCCCGGATTTAGTGACTGCCGAAGATCTGTTTGGACAGACTTCCCGTTTTGAGCAGCGAGAAGCAAAGAATCACCGTATAGGCCATCGTGCCGAACAACGCCGAGTGAATATCCGAAGATACCCGGATGCTGCCGATAAGGGCTGCATAGATCGCCACGCAGACCATCATCAGGAACGCCTGAAATGCCAGCGCGAACAGCCCTCGGAAGTAGTTCGTACCCACATGACCCCATTCACGGTTACTCATGGTTGCAAATGGAATCGGAGCAAGCGAAGTGTAGAGGTATATTTCTATCATTCTGCCGTACATAATTACCGTGATAACCACCGACAGAATTTTCAGACACCAGCTTACGACAAGGGTTTCCAATGCCAGCGTCACCAGTTCGCCAATCGCCATCGTTGCCATTGCCGCCTGCATCTGCATGGAAAGAGAACTAATATCAATGGCGGTATTGCCACGGATAATGCCGGAGGAAGAATTTACCACCGACTGTCCAATGTCAAATACCGCCATTGCAATATCGAACGTATGGCTGACGAGATAGACCGCGATCCACATCTTCACGAAATACTTGAAGAACATCCAAGTGTCTACATCGTGCAGATTGTTTCGTTCCGTCAGCATCGAGATCAGTTCGTAGCAGAGGATCAGCGTAATGATGATTCCTGCAATGGGGATCACCACCGAATCCGAAATGTTACGGATCATACTGAAAATGCTGCTGTTCCACCCTTGCGGTGTCTGCCCGACCTGAGCAGCGATTTCACTGGTCTGTTGGTTGACCGCTGTGAACATCGTACTCAGGTTGGACTCCACCATGCCGGAAAGAAGTTCCCTCATCCATTTTTCGATTGCTGCGAAAATATTATCGAACAATGGCGGGTTTTCCTCCTATCGCTTGTTGATTAGCCGAACAGACCAGAGAGCAGCGGGATCAGCTGGGTGCCGATGAGGATGACACCGCCGCCGGACATCAGCTGCTTCATGCCCTGCGACTTTGCGCCAGGGTTATCGTTTCCGTACCCTTCCATGAGGTTCACAACGCCCCAAACACCAAGGCCCGCGCCGATGGCAACAACGAGAGTCTGCAGAACGGTAATAGCCTGATTGAAGAATTCCATAGTCGTTTTTCGCCAGATTGCAGCATTGATAAAAAATACGATTCCAAAAGAAAAACAGGCTGGCACATCTTCGGTGCTGCCTGCTCCTGCAATTCTGGCTTCTCCTTTCATTTTCATAAAAAATCAGCCTTTTGGAATCGCAAAATGTAGAGATCAGTCGGGTGAATTTCCTGCCACGGGGTCTGCCCGGACAGGCGGGCGGGTGTATTTACTTCGGATAATGACCTCCTTCCTATGCTGTACTTTCTTCGGACACATCCACCTCGTAGCAATCAAATTCTTCATCCATCCGCAGCCTTAGTTCGTGCTTCAGGTAGCGTTCTACATCGAAAGCGTTTTTCTTATCAAAGTCCGAAAGCTCCTTGTACCGCTTATGCTTGGTAATGTCGAATTTATCGCTCAGGAATGGCCTGACTCCGCGCAACTGCAGGATGCACTTGCTGCCATCCATGACAGAAAGCTCGTCCCGGCTCATAAGCTCCTTTCCGGTCTTTTGATAGGTTGTACCAAAGGATGGGCTTTGACCGCGTGTGTCGGATGTGTTATATAGGTCGATTGTTTCTTTTCCCAGCGTTTCGGAAATTTCTTTGAGGGTCGAACTTTCCTTGCCGCCGAGGAACAGCATGGTATCGCAGTTGCCGATGATGGTTTCTGCGGCATCCTTGTAGATAGTTTTTAACTGGCTCTGGGACTGCAGGATGATAGATGCCGAAATCTCGCGGCTACGGATGGTGGCGATCAGCTTATCGAACTTCGGGATCAGACCGATGTTTGCGAACTCATCGAGCAGCAGCCGCACATGATACTTTAGCTGACCTCCGCATTGATCGTCTGCACGGTCACAAAGCAGATTGAAAAGCTGGGTGTACATGATGGACACCACAAAATTGAATGTATCGTCCGTATCGGAAATGATAACGAACAAGGCTGTGCGGCGATCTCCCAGCAAATCCAGTTCCATTTCATCGTAAGACATGATCTCACGAAGTTCTGCGATATCAAAT
>OGKZ01001019.1_pt1 | contig 21871 bp, 18 predicted proteins | sample 1572571 | NCBI WGS metagenome assembly OGKZ01 (sample SAMEA2581906, study PRJEB24529) | metagenome | biome: Human gut stool | place: China | collected 2011 | reverse complement strand
TGCACGTCAAGCAGATGCTCTACCAGCTGAGCTAACCGTCCATATTCTGTTTTGCCGAAATCAGCTAAATTATAATACCATATCTGATGCCAAAAAGCAAGGACTTTTTTCAAAAATTGTAAAACTTTTTTGAAAAAGCACCCCAAAACCCGGCTTCTGTGCGGTGCAGCGCGGGTTTTGAGGCGGCGAGCGACAGCTTTCTTGTTGCCCCCAACCAGACGTTGTGCTATAATAGAAAACTATAATAGGAGTAGTGTCGGAAAGGGAACACAGCATGAGAGTTTTGGGCATCGACCCCGGTTACGCCATCGTGGGCTGGGGCGTGGTGGAGTATGCGGGCAACCGCTTTGCGCCGGTGGATTTCGGCGCGGTATGCACGGACGCGGGCGTGCCGTTTGAGCGGCGGCTGGACGAGGTGTATACCGGCATCAAGGAGGTCATCGAACGCACAAAGCCCGAGGTGCTGGCCATCGAAAAGCTGTTCTACCAGCACAACCAGACCACCGTCATCGGTGTAGCCGAGGCGCGCGGGGTCATTCTGCTGGCGGCGGCGCAGGCGGGGCTGCCCATCTACGAGTACACCCCCATGCAGGTCAAGCAGGCGGTCACCGGCTACGGCAAGGCCGTCAAAAAGCAGGTGCAGGAGATGACCCGGGTGCTGCTGCATCTGCCCGCCGTGCCAAAGCCGGACGACACCGCCGATGCGCTGGCTATGGCCATTACCTTCTGTCACACCAACGGCAACCAGCTCAACCGCTATACCCGCCGGGTGGCGGGACCGATTTAACCGATAAAAAGCTCCCCCTGAGAGGAAAGACTTCCCCCGCGCCGGGGGAAGATGTCGCGCAGCGACAAAAGGGGGAATCTGGCAATGCCGTAAGGCATTGACTGAGAGGGTTTTATTCAAATGATCTACTGTCTGACTGGAAAAATCGTGAAAAAAAGCCTGAACGCCGTGGTGCTCAGCTGCGGCGGCGTGGGCTATTATACCCAGTGCCCGGCCAGCGTGGCGGGGGCACTGCCCGGTGTGGGGCAGGAGGCTACCCTGTACACCGTGATGAGCGTGACCGAGAACGATGTGAGCCTGTACGGCTTTGCCACCGAGGAGCAGCAGGCCTGCTTTGAGATGCTGACCGCCGTGTCCGGCGTTGGCCCCAAGGTGGGGCTGGCCATCCTCAGCGTCATGGAGCCGCAGCGGGTGGCGCTGGCCATCTCGGCAGGGGACCACAAGGCCTTTAAGGCTGCCTCCGGCGTGGGCCCGAAGCTGGCGCAGCGCATCGTGCTGGAACTGAAGGATAAGGTGTCCAAGGGCTTTGTGGACGGCATCTCGCTGGAGGATGTGGCGGGCTCTGCCGCCGACACGCCCGCGACCCAAAGCAGCGCACAGGCCATTGCAGCGCTGGTGTCGCTGGGGTACAGCCAGAGCGAGGCGGCGCTGGCCATCGCAAAGATCGATGCCACGCTGCCGGTGGAAGAGATCATCAAGCTGGCCTTGCGCAGCATGGCAGGCAGGAGGTAAGCAATGCAGGACGATACCGCGCTGTACGGCGCAAAAATGATGCAGCCCGTCATGACCCCGGCGGACAATGAGGAAAATAACCTCCGCCCGCAGCATCTGGAGGACTACATCGGGCAGGAAAAGGCCAAGCAGAACCTTAAAATCTATCTGGAAGCCGCCAAGCGCCGGGGCGAGCCGGTGGATCACATTCTGCTCTACGGCCCGCCGGGCTTGGGCAAGACTACACTGGCGGGCATCATTGCCAACGAGATGGGGGTGCAGATCCGCATCACCAGCGGCCCGGCCATTGAAAAGCCCGGCGACCTTGCCGCCCTGCTGACCAACCTGCAGGAGGGCGATGTGCTGTTCATCGACGAGATCCACCGCCTGTCCCGGCAGGTGGAAGAGGTGCTGTACCCGGCGCTGGAGGACTACGCGCTGGATATCATGATCGGTAAGGGCCCCAGCGCTCAGAGCATCCGCATCAACCTGCCGCGGTTCACGCTGGTGGGCGCTACCACCCGCGCGGGCCAGATCACCGGCCCGCTGCGGGACCGCTTTGGCGTGCTGCTCAAGCTGGAGCTGTACGGCCCGGACGAGCTGGCCCGCATCATCATGCGGTCGGCGGGCATCCTGGACCAGCCCATCACGCCGGAAGGTGCCTACGAGCTGGCTAAGTGCAGCCGGGGCACGCCCCGTGTGGCCAACCGCTTTTTGAAGCGCATCCGTGACTTTGCCACGGTGCTGGGGGACGGCGTCATTGACCGGGATGTGGCCCTGATGGGTCTCAAGCGCATGGACGTGGACGCTTTGGGTCTGGATGAGCTGGACCGCAGCGTGCTGCGCGCCATCATCGAGATGTACAACGGCGGCCCGGTGGGTCTGGAGACGCTGGCGGCGGCTCTGGGCGAAGAAGCCGTGACGCTGGAGGACCTGTGTGAGCCGTATCTGATGCAGATGGGCTTTCTGACCCGGACGCCCCGGGGCCGGTGCGTGACCCGCCTGGCCTACGAGCATCTGGGCATGAAAGCCCCGGAGTCCGGGGCACCGGAGGACAACGGCCAGCAGAGCCTGTTCTGATCCAACCATACGCAGGTGCCCGGCTCCGGGCACCGTGCTGTGATAAGTTCCCCGGAGGGGGCGGGCAATGCTGAGGGGCACTGCCTGAAAGGGATTGCTTTTATCGAAAGTGAGGTATTTTTTATGGGTAAGTATTTTGGGACCGACGGTGTGCGCGGCGTGGCCGGTGCAGACCTGACCTGTGAACTGGCAATGAAGATCGGCCGCGGCGCGGCAGCGGTGCTCACCGGCAGCACCGGCCACCGCCCCCGCATCCTGATCGGCAAGGACACCCGCCAGTCCGGCGACATGCTGGAAGCTGCCCTGACCGCCGGTCTGTGCAGCGTGGGTGCGGACGTGGAGAGTCTGGGCGTGCTGCCCACCCCCGCCGTGGCCTATCTGGTGCGCAAGTACAACGCGGACGCCGGTGTGGTCATTTCGGCCTCCCACAACCCGATGGAGTTCAACGGCATCAAGATCTTTGCGGGCAGCGGCTACAAGCTGCCGGATGAGGTGGAAAACCAGATCGAGGCTTACATCGACAACGACTGTGCGGGCATCCAGCTGATGACCGGCGACGATGTGGGCCGCATGTACCGCCGCGATGACGGCCTGCAGGACTATGTGGACCACCTGTACGAGTCCATCCACGGCGACCTGTCCGGCCTGAACATCTGCATCGACTGCGCCAACGGCGCTTCCGCCGTGGTGGCACAGAAGCTGTTCCCCCGGCTGGGCGCCAAGTGCACCTTCCTGGGCATCAGCCCGGACGGCGAGAACATCAACAAGGGCGTGGGCAGCACGCATCTGGACAATCTGGAAAAGGCCGTGGTGGCCGGCGGTTTTGACTGCGGCATCGCCTTTGACGGCGATGCCGACCGCTGCCTTGCCTGCGACGAGAAGGGCCGCGAGATGGACGGCGACAAGATCATTGCCCTGCTGGCCATGACCATGAAGGAGAAGGACCGTCTGGACGGCGACACGGCCGTTGTGACCGTGATGTCCAACCTGGGCTTCATCAAGTACATGGAGAGCCAGGGCATCCACACCGAAAAGACCGCTGTGGGCGACCGCTATGTGCTGGAGAACATGCGCGAGAACGGCTACGCCATCGGCGGTGAGCAGAGCGGCCATGTGATCCTGCTGCACCATGCCACCACCGGTGACGGCGAGCTGACCGCCGGCAAGCTGCTCAAGCTGCTGGCCGAGAGCGGCAAGAAGATGAGCGAGCTGAACGGCATCTATGAACAGTACCCCCAGGTGCTGGTGAATGTGACCGCCAATGCTGCCCAGAAGGCCGCCTACAAAGAGGACGAAGTGCTGGCCGGTTTCATTGAGAACGAGCAGCAGAAGCTGATGGGCATGGGCCGCGTGCTGGTGCGCGTGTCCGGCACCGAGCCCAAGCTCCGCGTGATGGTGGAGGGCCAGGATCTGGAGGCCATCCATCGCTGCGCCGACCGCATTGTGGAAAAGATCAACAAACGAATTCTGAAGCAGTAAAAGGAGAACGCTATGCGCCCTGCAGATACCTGGAAAGACTACGAACTGCTGGATGCCACCGACGGCAACCGTCTGGAGCGCTGGGGTGAGACAATCCTCATCCGGCCGGACCCGCAGGTGGTGTGGAAAACACCAAAGCAAAGCCCGCTGTGGGCCAAGGCGGATGCCGTATACCACCGCTCCAATCAGGGCGGCGGCGAGTGGGAGTACAAGCGCCGCCTGCCCGAAAAGTGGAAGATCCACTGCGGCGAAGGGGACGACCGGCTCACCCTAATTGTGAGCCCCACCGGCTTCAAGCACACCGGTGTGTTCCCGGAGCAGGCCGTCAACTGGGCCTGGTACCAGCAGAAGATCCGCGCCGCCGGTCGCCCGGTGAAGGTGCTGAACCTGTTCGGCTACACCGGCGGTGCCACGCTGGCCTGCGCCGCTGCCGGGGCCACCGTCTGCCATGTGGACGCCTCCAAGGGCATCGTGGCCTGGGGCAAGGACAACGCTGTGGCCAGCGGCATGGCCGACCGGCCCATCCGCTGGCTGGTGGACGACTGTGCCAAGTTCGTGGCGCGGGAAAAGCGCCGCGGCAACACCTATGACGGCATCATCATGGACCCGCCCAGCTACGGCCGCGGCCCCGGCGGCGAGATCTGGAAGTTGGAGGACTGCATCTACGACCTGATCAGCCAGTGCGAAGAGGTGCTGAGCGACAAGCCCCTCTTCTTTGCGGTCAACAGCTACACCACCGGCCTGTCTCCGGCGGTCATGGAATATATGCTCAAGACCACGCTGGTGCCCCGCTTTGGCGGCAAGACCAGCTGCGATGAGATCGGCCTGCCGGTGTCCGCCACCGGCGGCGTGGTGCCCTGCGGTGCCACGGCCATTTGGGAAGAGTAAATAAGCCGAAACGATTGAAATGGCCTCCGCTTCTTACAGGTTGCGGCACCCAGCATCCGCATCGTGCCTTGGGCGGCACTTGCGTCTTGCTGGCCGCGGCCCCAACAACTTCTCCCTGTTTCCGCCGCTGGCGGCGGTCGTCGTCGTTGCTGGCCATATTCAGCGGAAAATAGATTTTTAATTTTGCGTTTGTCGCGGCCTGCGGGCCGCTCCAAACGCATTTTCACGGGAGGGGCCGCCCAAAGGCAGCCTTCCTGAAAAAATGAAGAAGATCCAAGAATGGGGTACAGCCCCTTTCGGAGGGGCGCACCACCAGAAAGAGAAAACAAATGAGTGAAACGATTTTAACAGCAGAAAACTTAAAGTTCCGCTATGACAGTGAACAGCCCGTTTATGCGCTGGACGGCGTATCGACAAGCGTGAAGCGCGGCGAGTTCGTGGCCGTGCTGGGTGCCAACGGCTGCGGCAAATCCACGCTGGCTAAGCACTTCAACGCCATCTTGCTGCCGGAAAGCGGCAAGGTGTATGTGGAGGGCATGGACACCAGCGATGACAGCAAGCTCTACGACATCCGCCAGACGGTGGGCATGGTGTTCCAGAACCCGGATAACCAGATCGTGGCCACCGTGGTGGAAGAGGATGTGGCCTTTGCGCTGGAGAATCTGGGTGTGCCGCCGGACGAGATGCGCCGCCGAGTGGATGAGTCCATGAAGATGGCCGGCATCTACGAGTTCCGGGAGCGGGCACCCCACAACCTGTCCGGCGGCCAGAAGCAGCGCGTTGCCATTGCAGGCGTGGTGGCCATGCGGCCGGACTGCCTGATTTTGGATGAAGCCACCGCCATGCTGGACCCCCGGGGCCGGGAACAGGTGATGCAGACCATCCACCACCTGAACAAGAACATGGGCATCACCGTGGTGTCCATCACCCACTACATGGAAGAGGCCGCCCAGGCCGACCGTGTGCTGGTGATGAGCAAGGGCCATGTGGTGATGGAGGGCACCCCGAAAGAGGTGTTCAGCCAGACCGAGAAGGTGCGCGCGCTGCATCTGGATGTGCCGCAGGCCGCAGAGCTGCGGGACGAGCTGGTGAAGGCCGGCATCCCGATGCCGGAGGGCATCATCGACACCGGCGAGTGCGCACAGGCACTGTATGAGCTGCTGCAGTAAAGGGGGACAGACGAAATGGCAGATATCATCAAAGTAGAACATCTGAGCTACGTCTACAACCCCGGCATGCCCAATGCGGTCACCGCGCTGGATGACGTGAGCTTTACGGTGGAAGAGGGCGACTTTGTGGGCATCATCGGGGCTACCGGCTCCGGCAAGAGCACTCTCATCACCCACATGAACGGCCTGAACAAGCCCACCAGCGGTAAGATCTACATCGACGGCCGCGACCTGTGGGCCGACCCGGAAAAGATCCGGGACTTCCGCTTCCTCACCGGTCTGGTATTCCAGTACCCGGAATACCAGCTGTTTGAGGAGACCTGCTATAAGGACATTGCCTTTGGCCCGAAGAACATGGGCCTGGAGGAGGCGGAGATCGACCGCCGCGTGCACGAGGCCGCAGACTTTGTGGGTCTGGACCCGGCGTTGCTGGAGCGCAGCCCCTTTGAGCTGTCCGGCGGCCAGAAGCGTCGGGTGGCGGTGGCAGGCGTCATGGCCATGCGGCCCCGCATCCTGGTGCTGGACGAGCCCGCCGCCGGTCTGGACCCGGAGGGCCGGGACGACATCCTCTCGGAAGTGAAGGAGTACCACAAAAAGACCGGCACCACCGTGCTGCTGGTGTCCCACAGCATGGAGGACATTGCCAAGTACGCCAACCGGGTGCTGGTGATGAGCAACAAAAAGATCGCCATGTACGACACGGTGGAAAAGGTCTTTGCCCGGGCTCCGGAGCTGCTGGGGCTGGGCCTGAGCGTGCCGCAGGTGACCAAGATCTTCCTCAAGCTGCGGGAAATGGGCGTGGATGTGCCAGCTGATGTGTACACCATCCCCTATGCCGTCAAGATGATCCTGGAGGCCAAGCGCCGCCGGGATGCCGGGGAGACCCTTGTGCTCCCGCACGCAGACAAGCAGGAAGGGGGCGCTGACAAATGCTGAGAGATATCACCATCGGCCAGCACTTCCCGGGCACGAGCCTTGTGCACCGGTTCGACCCGCGCATGAAGCTGGTGCTGACCATCGTTTACATCGTGCTGCTGTTTGCGGCATCCAACCCGCTGGGGCTGACTCTTTCCATCCTGTTCCTTGCGCTGATGTACAAGGTGGCGCAGATCCCCTTCAAGATGATCCTCAAGAGCCTGAAGCCTATTCTGCCCATCGTGGTGTTCACGGCGGTGCTCAACCTGTTCTTTGTGTCGGGCGAGGGCGACCCGCTGGTAAAGCTGGGCTTTCTGACCATTTACGCCGAGGGCGTGCGCTACGCGGTGCTCATGGCCGTGCGTGTCATGGCACTGATCGCGGGCACCAGCCTGCTCACCTACACCACCAGCCCTATCGTGCTGACGGATGCCATTGAACAGCTGCTCAAGCCTTTGGGCAGGCTGCACTTCCCGGTGCACGAGCTGGCCATGATGATGAGCATTGCCCTGCGGTTCATCCCCACCCTGATCGAGGAGACCGACAAGATCATGAACGCCCAGAAGGCCCGCGGTGCCCAGCTGGACACCGGCAAGATGCTGGACCGGGTCAAGGCGCTGGTGCCGGTGCTCATCCCGCTGTTCATCTCGGCCTTCCGCCGTGCCGACGAGCTGGCCATGGCCATGGAGTGCCGCTGCTACCGCGGCGGCGACGGCCGCACCCGGCTCAAGGTGCTGCGCTGCATGAAGCAGGACTACATCGACCTGGCGTTCTGCATCGTCTGCTTTGCGGTGATCCTGTCGTCCCGGTGGGTGTTCCCGAATTTTTAAAGGAGCATGACGCTCCGCTGGGCCAGAGGACAAGAGGGGCGTTTCGACGCGCCCCTCTCATCCTCTGGACTCCACTTACCCCTGACGAGAAAGGGGCTGCCCGCCCCTTTCAGACCCCAAAGCTGAAGTCAGAACGCAAAAAGCTGGCGCTGCGCCAGTCGGCGCTGTCGCCGGACGCTTTTTGCGTTCTTCCGATTTAAAACCATGAAACGGGAAAGCAGCGTTTATCCATGAACTTTTTACTGACCCTTGCCTACGATGGCACGAATTACTGCGGGTTTCAGGTGCAGCCCAACGGGCGCAGCGTAGCGGCTGTGTTTCAGGATGCGCTGGAAGCCGTGCTGGGTGCCCGGCCGGACATCAAGGGCTGCAGCCGCACGGATGCCGGGGTGCACGCGCTGGGCTTTCGGCTCAACTTCCACGCCGACACCCGCATTCCGCCGGAAAAGCTGCCGCTGGCGCTGAACCAGCACCTGCCGCCGGACATCCGGGTGCTGGCGGCGCGGGTGGTGCCGGAGGATTTCCACGCCCGGTACGCGGCCCACACCAAGACCTATCTGTACCGCATCCACAACCACCCCATCGACTCGCCCTTTGACGCGGCCTACTACACCCGGATGCCGAAGCATCTGGACGAAGTGCGGATGCAGGCGGCGGCGCAGCAGTTCGTGGGCACCCACGATTTTCTGGCCCTGTGCGCGGCGGGGTCGTCCGCCGCAGCCCATGGCGACACGGTGCGCACCATCACCGACTGCCATGTCACCCGGCGGGGCGACGAGATTGACATTGAGGTGACGGCGGACGGCTACCTGTATAACATGGTGCGCATTCTGGCGGGCACCTTGTGCGAAGTGGGCGCGGGCCGGATGCAGCCGGAACAGATCCCCGGCATCCTGGCCGGCTGCGACCGCAGCCAGGCGGGGCCGACCCTGCCGGCAAAGGGGCTGTTCCTGAAATGTGTGGAATACCCGGATATGAAGGAGAACCATTCATGAGAAAGATTCATCGCGGCAGTTCCCCGGCAGAGGGCGAGCCGCTCTCGGCCGGACGGGTCGAGTATCTGGAAGCAGCGCGTCAGCGGGCACGCAGCCGTCGGCTGCGCCGCGGGGCCATCATCGTGGCGGTGCTCACGGTGCTGGTCCTGTTTGCCACCGGCGCGGTGGGCACCTCCATTGCCCGTGCCAAGGATCTGGTGGACAGTGTGCACATCACCCTGACCCCGAACACAGGCTGGCCGCAGCAGACCGGCATCACCGAGCCCACGGCGGTGGCAAAGCTGTCCGGCGGCTTTGCGGAGATGGACACGGACAGCTGTGTGGTGTACAGTTTTGGCGGCGCAAAGCTCAACAGCGTCCAGAGCGGCTATGCCCGCCCGGCGCTGGCAGCCGGGAAAAGCCGCTTTGTGCTGTACAACCGCTCCGGCAATGAGCTGCGGGTGGAGAGCCGCACCCAGAACCTGTACACCAAAACGCTGGACAGCAGCATCTACCTGTGCGCCGTGGCGGATGCCGGGCAGGTGGCCGTAGCCACCGACGACACCGACAGCGTGGCAAAGCTGACCGTGTACTCGTCCGCCATGGAACAGGTACTGAGCTGGAACCTGACCAGCGCCGAGGGCACCCCGCTGCGCATGGCCTTTTCACCGGACAGCCGCCGCATTGCGGTGGCGGCGGTGACTGCGAACGGCGGTCAGCTGACCACGAACCTCTATGTGTTGGCCCTTGCGCAGGGCGACCCGGTACAGCTGGGCACCGCCACCAGCGTGCCCCAGTGGCTGGGCTGGCTGAGCGGGGACAGCGTGCTGGCCCTTTATGAGGACCGGGCGGTGCTGTACGGTGCCAACGGCGGCGAGAAGGCCAGCTATGACTTCGGCGGCAGTACCCTTGTGGATGTGGACACCGAAAACGGCGGCGTGGCCCTGCTGCTGAGCGGCGGCCAGACCTGCACCGCCGTGCTGCTGGACAACAGCCTGGGCGTGCAGTACAGCGGCAATGTGCCGGCGGCCAGCCACATCCTCCGCGCAGCCGATGGCTTCTATTTGCTCACCGACAGCACGGTGGAATGCTTCAACAAGGCGGGGGAGTTCCAGTGGACCCAGCCGATGGATGCAAAGCCCCAGGCGGGTGTGCTCAATGGTCGGCAGCTGCTGGTGTTCAGCGGAAATACGGTGCAGCAGGTCACGGCACCGGAGCCGGACAGCTCCAGTGCGTCCTGAGACGCCTCTTTATCGCAGCGGCATGAGCCGAGTGCTAAAAAATAACAGGGAAAACAAGGTATGTTCAAGAATCCGTCATTTCTTTTTGATATCCTATGTACGGCGGCGTGGATCGTCCTGACCGTGCGGTATGCGCGCAAGGGCTTTCTGGCCTCCATGGTCCAGCTGCTGGGCAACGGCCTGAGCCTGCTGGGGGCCCATCAGCTTTCGTCCGCCTGTGCGGGCTGGGTATTCGAGCACCTGCTGGCCGGTGGTTTCCGCACCCAGATCGCGGCCAGCCTGGCCGCAGGCGGCGTGGTGGACCTGACCGGCATTGCCGACAAGTACGCGGGGTTTCTGCCCCAGAGCTTCCGGGCGTCCATCGTGGCAGCCTGTGAGCGGTCCATCGGAGCGGTGCTGTCCGACAACGCCGTGGTGCTGGCCGATGCCATTGTGGAAAAGGTCCTGCAGCCCCTGCTGACCCCGGTGATCATGCTGGTGCTGTTCTTTGTGTTCTACGCGCTGCTGCGGCTGCTGGTGAGCATGCTGGTCACGGTGCTGGGCCTTGTGAACAAGCTGCCGGTAGTCGGCACGGTGAACCGGGGCCTTGGCTGGCTGGTGGGCGGCGGCACCGCGCTGATGGACATCTATCTGGTGCTGTGTGTCGTGTGGGGCCTTGTGGTGATCACCGGCGGCAGCCTGAGTGTGCTGAATGACACCGTGATGAGCGGCAGTCTTTACTATAAAGTGTTTAATCTGTTCAACCCGTTCCTGTAACAGAGAGCGGGGAGAGAACAGCAAGGAGGAACTATGGTCTGTATTCGATGCCAGAAACGTCCGGCCATCATTTTCATCCAGCGGATGGTGGATGGCCAGATGAAGCAGGAGGGCTACTGCCTGCATTGTGCGCGGGAGCTGCACATCAAACCGGTGGACGATCTGATGAAGCAGTTCGGCATGTCGGATCAGGATCTGGACAACATGGAAAACCGGATGGAGAGCATGATGGAAGAGCTGGGCGATTCCAACCCGCTCTCCATGATGATGAACATGACCCAGGGCGGCGAGGATGCCCCCGACGAGGACGAAGATCTGATCCCCGGCAGCAATGCCACCTTCCCGCTGGGCTTTACCAGCAGTGAAAAACAGGACGGCGACAAAAAGGGCTCCGACCGCAAGAACGGCAAAAAGCCTCCCAAGCGCAAATTCCTGGATACCTATTGTGAGAACCTGACCCGCAAGGCGCGGGAAGGCAAACTGGATGATATCATCGGTCGTGACCGCGAGATCTACCGCACCATCCAGATCCTGAGCCGCCGCCAGAAGAACAACCCCTGCCTCATCGGCGAAGCCGGTGTGGGCAAGACGGCCATTGCCGAGGGTATTGCCGAGCGCATTGCCAAGGGCGATGTGCCCATCGGCCTGCAGGACAAGGAGATCTATCTGCTGGACCTCACCAGTCTGGTGGCGGGCACCCAGTTCCGCGGCCAGTTTGAGCAGCGGGTCAAGGGCCTGCTGGGCGAGGTGAAGGCAGCCGGGAACGTGATCCTGTTCATCGACGAGATCCACACCATCACCTCTGCCGGTGAGAGCGAGGGTGCCATGAACGCGGGCAACATCCTCAAGCCCGCCCTGTCCCGCGGCGAGATCCAGGTGATCGGTGCCACCACCTTTACCGAGTACCGCAAGTACATTGAGAAGGATCAGGCACTGGAGCGCCGCTTCCAGCCCGTGCGGGTGGAGGAGCCCAGCGTGGCCGACACGCTGGCCGTGATGAACGGCATCAAGCACTACTACGAGCAGCATCACCATGTGCAGGTGCCCGCCGACGTGCTGAGCGCCACCGTCACCCTGAGCGAACGCTACATCACGGACCGCTATCTGCCCGACAAGGCCATCGACCTGCTGGACGAAGCCTGCGCCTGCTGCAATCTGGCCCACCCGGTCATCTCCGAGTATCTGGGCATGCAGAAGGAGCTGGACGCCCTGAAGCAGGAAGAAGCGGATATGGAGACGGCGGACGTCAACGAGCCCATCGACTATGAGCGGGTGGCGGAGCGCAAGACCCGCATCGCCAAGCTGGAAGCCGAGCTGCCCGCCAAGCAGGCAGCCGCCAGTGAGATCCAGGTGACCATGGATGACGTGGCCAAGGTCATCGAGCTGTGGACCGGTATCCCGGCGGTGAAGATCCGCGAGAGTGAATTCGCCAAGCTGGCCGGGTTGGAAAATGAGCTGAAAAAGAAGATCGTGGGCCAGGACGAGGCCGTGCATCTGGTGGCACAGGCCATCAAGCGCAGCCGCGCCGACCTGTCCGGCCGCCGCCGTCCGGCCAGCTTCATCTTTGTGGGCCCCACCGGCGTGGGCAAGACTGAGCTGGTCAAGCAGCTGGCAAACCAGCTGTTCGACGGCCCGGATCCGCTGATCCGTCTGGACATGAGCGAGTATATGGAAAAATACGCGGTGTCCCGTATGATCGGTTCGCCTCCGGGCTATGTGGGCTATGAGGAGGCCGGTCAGCTCACCGAGAAGGTGCGCCGCCGCCCCTACAGCGTGGTGCTGTTTGACGAGATCGAAAAGGCCCACCCGGACGTGATGAACATCCTGCTGCAGATCTTGGACGAAGGCAAGATCAACGACGCCCAGGGCCGCACGGTGGACTTTTCCAACACGGTCATCTGCATGACCTCCAACGCGGGCAGCAGCGACCAGAGCACCAGCAGCCTGGGCTTCAACAAGAGCGAAGAGCAGCGCAGTGCCGAAAAGACCCGCAAGGCGCTGGCACAGTTCCTGCGGCCGGAGTTCCTGGGCCGCGTGGACGAGGTGATCACCTTCAAGCCCCTGAGCGAGGAGACCCTGCAGGGCATTGCAGCCCTGATGCTGGACGAGTACAAGCCCGGCATGGACGCCAAGGGCATCGCCTACCGCTATACTCCGGCGGCCCTCAAGGCACTGGTGAAGAAGAGCGAGGGCGGCAAGTTTGGTGCCCGCGACCTGCGCCGTGTCATCCGCAAGGCCGTGGAGGACCCCGCCGCCGAAAAGCTCATCGACGGCACCCTGGCCTCCGGCAGCACCCTTGTGGTGGATGCCGACGAGAACGGCGAGATCGTACTGAACTAAAAAACACCCTGCCGCGGCCCGGATGGGCTGCACGACAGGGTGCACGAAAGGCTCCCCTTGGGGGAGCCTTTTTTCTTTTGTCGGAAGGGGAGCGGGAAAGCTCATTCCCGGTTTTCCACCGCATCTTCGATGATGCGCAGGAAGGTGGTGCCGTAGCGGGCGGCCTTCTTTTCGCCCACGCCGCTGATGTTCAGCAGCTCGTCCAGACTGAGAGGCTTTTTCTCCACCATCTCCCGCAAAGTGGCGTCGCTGAACACCATAAAGGCAGGCACATTCTGCTTGCCGGCCAGCCGTTTGCGCTGGGCGTACAGGGCGTTCAGCAGCTTTTCGTCGGCCTCGTTGAGCGGGGCGGCCCCGGCGGTGGACTTGGTGCGGCGGGGTTTTTCCAGCCGGTGGGCATTGTCGGCCGCACGCCGCCGGGAGGTTTCCAGCTGCAGCTGTGCTTCCTGCTCTGCCGCCAGACAGCAGGAGCAGTTGCCGCATTTTTTCGGTGCGGCCTCGCCGAAGTATTCCAGCAAAAAGCCCCGCAGGCACTTCGGGGTAGTGGAATAGAAGGTCATATACTTGAGCCGCTCTTCGGCCTTGCGGGCGGCTTCGGCCTTGACGTCGGCAGGCAGGCCGTTGTCGGCTTCCAGCTCCTTGTCGATGAAGAAACGGATGGTACGCACATCGGTGCCGGAGTACAGCAGGGTGCAGCGGGAAGGCTGACCGTCCCGCCCGGCACGGCCGGCCTCCTGATAATAGCTCTCCAGATCCTTGGGCATATTATAATGGATGACGAACCGGACGTTTGGCTTATCGATGCCCATGCCGAAGGCATTGGTCGCCACCATGATCTGCACCCGGTCATAGAGGAAATCGTCCTGATTCTGCCGCCGGGTATCTGCATCCAGTTTGGCGTGGTAGGCTGCCGCACGGATTCCCCGGCTCTGCAGCAGGCGGGTGGTCTCGTCCACCTGCCGGGTGGTGCTGCAATAGATGATGCCCGCATTGTCCCGCTCCCTGAGTACAAGGTCGAGCAGAACTTTGGGCTTCTCGCTGGGCAGGGCCCTGCGGGTGGCAAAATAGAGGTTGGGCCGGTCGAAGCTGGTGGTCACCTCGTAGGGGGTGTGGAGTTCCAGATGGGTGCGGATGTCCTCCCGCACATGGGCGGTGGCGGTGGCCGTAAAGGCTCCCACCACCGGGCGCTTGGGCAGGCTGTCCACAAACGCCTTGATGCGCAGGTAGCTGGGGCGGAAGTCCTGCCCCCACTGACTGATGCAGTGGGCCTCGTCCACCGTGACCATGCTGATCTCCCGCTCCTGCGCAAACCGCTGGAAGCCCGGCATCTCCAGCCGCTCCGGAGCCACATAGATGATCTTATACCACCCCTCCCGGGCGCGGCGGAGCATCAGGGCCTTCTGGTTGTCCGTCAGACTGTTGTTCAGGAAAGCTGCCGCCACACCGGCCTGTACCAGCGCCCCCACCTGATCCTTCATCAGGCTCACCAGCGGCGAGACCACGATGGTGATGCCCGGCAGCAGCAGGGCCGGCACCTGATAGCAGATGGACTTGCCCGCACCTGTGGGCATCACGGCCAGCACATCCTGCCCGGCCAGCAGGCGGGAGACGATCTCCTCCTGCCCCGGGCGGAAGCTGTCGTAGCCAAAGACTTTTTTCAGAATACTATGCGGACTTTCCATGGTTCCTCCTATCCATACAAAACCGCTCCGTCATTGCTTCGCAACGCCACCTCTCCCAGTAGGAGAGGCAAGTCCTGGCTCCCCTGCCAGGGGAGCTGGACGCAAAGCGGCCTGAGAGGTTTATAACCCAACCAGTATACCACAACTCCCCGGATAATTGTAAAACATCTCTGACATTTCCCACGTTCGATAGCATTTCCTGCACAAAAATGCTATAATATGGGTACATATCTCCATCCCGGCCCCTGCCTTGCGCATCTGCCGGAAAAGAGCAAAGGAGTATTTTGTATGGCTCAGAAATTGATCACCTTCGCCGTCCCGTGCTACAACTCGGCGGCATATATGCGCCACTGCATCGAGACCCTGCTCTCCGCCGGGGAGCAGGCCGAGATCATCCTGGTGGACGATGGTTCCACCAAGGATGACACCCCCGCCATCTGCGACGAGTACGCTGCCAAATATCCCACCATCGTCAAGACCATCCATCAGGAGAACGGCGGCCACGGCGAGGGCGTGAATCAGGGCATCCGCAACGCCACCGGCCTGTATTACAAGGTAGTGGACAGCGACGACTGGCTGGACGAAGCAGCCCTCAGGACCGTGCTGGCCAAGCTGAACACGCTGATTGCCCGGGGCACCGCGCCTGACCTGATGATCTGTAACTATGTCTACGAGCATGTGGAGGACAACACCAGCCACACCGTGCGCTACACCAACGTGTTCCCCCAGAACCGGCTGTTCAACTGGACGCATGTCGGCCACTTCCGGCCCGACCAGAACCTGCTGATGCACTCGGTGATGTACCGCACACAGGTGCTGCGGGACTGCGGCATGGTGCTGCCCAAGCACACCTTCTATGTGGACAACATCTTTGTCTACCAGCCCCTGCCCTTTGTCAAGAGCATGTACTATATGGATCTGGACCTGTACCGCTACTTCATCGGCCGGGCCGACCAGAGCGTGAACGAGAGTGTGATGGTCAAGCGGGTGGATCAGCAGCTGCGGGTGACCCGCCACATGATCGACTGCCAGGACCTGGATGCCCTCAAGGGCCAGAAGAAGCTGCGCAGCTATATGCTGCACTACCTCTCCATGATGATGGCCATCAGCGACATCTTCCTGCTGCTGGACGGCAGCGCCGCCGCCAAGCAGAAGGAAAACGAGCTGTGGGCTTACCTCAAGGCACACACCAGTGCCGGGGTCTACCGCTCCATCCGCTACGGCTTTGGCGGCGTGACCAACCTGAAGATTCCCAAGGGCGACAAGCTCGTGCTGGGCGGCTACCGCATTGCACAGAGGATTTTTAAATTCAATTAACAAATGTTGCTTTTCCTCCTCAGATAAGATATACTTTTTAACGTATCTTAATTTCTGAGGAGGATCTTATTTTATGGAGCAATTGCTCATCTGTATGTCTCTTTCGCTCATTGCAGGCCTGTTGGCATCCCGTGCAGCGAAAGCGATCCGCCTGCCGGCTGTCACCTCTTATCTGGTGGCAGGACTTCTGCTGGGCCCCTTCTTTCTGGGTCGGCTGGGCCTGAGCGGCTGGGGCTTCGGTTTCGGAAGCCTTGCACAGGTCGAAAGCTACGGCATCATCACACAGGTGGCACTGGGCTTCATCGCCTTTGTCATCGGCAACGAGTTCCGGCTCAGCGCGCTGGAGAGCATGGGCAGGCAGGCGGTCACTGTGGGCATCCTGCAGGCCGTTATCACCACCGTGCTGGTGGATATCGCTCTGGTGGCCCTGCACTTTGCCCGGCCGGATATCATCTCAATGGCATCCGCCATCACGCTGGGTGCCATCGCCTCTGCCACAGCCCCTGCCGCCACCCTGATGGTGGTCAAGCAGTACAAGGCCAGCGGCCCCCTGACCCGCCTGCTGCTGATGGTGGTCGCCATTGACGATGCCGTGGGTCTGGTGCTCTTCTCAGCCTCTTTCGGCATCGCAAACGCGCTGGAACAGGGCCGCATCGACCCCATCAGCATCCTTCTGGAGCCTCTGGTGGAGATCGTGCTCAGCCTGGGTCTGGGCGCGCTGGCAGGTCTGCTGCTTAACCAGCTGGAGGTCTACTTCCACTCCCGCTCCAAGCGCATGAGCCTTTCGGTGGCCTTTGTGCTGCTGACGGTGGGCCTTTCCATGGTCAGCTTTAAGGTCGGCCCCATCCACTGCAGCTTCTCGCTGCTGCTGGTCTGCATGATGACCGGTACCGTGTTCTGCAACATCTGTCCCACTTCCGATGAGCTGATGGACCGCCTGGACCGCTGGGTAAGCCCGGTAAACATCCTATTCTTTGTGCTCTCCGGCGCGGAGCTGGACCTGAACATCCTTGCAAACCCCATGGCCCTGCTCATTGGTGCCGTCTATATCGCTTCCCGCTCTCTGGGCAAGATCTCCGGCTCCTATGTCAGCTGCAAGGCCACCCGCTGCAGTGAGAAGATCCAGAAGTATCTGGGCATCACCCTGCTGCCGCAGGCCGGTGTGGCGCTGGGCATGGCCGCCGAAGCTGCAGAGCTTTCCGATGGCCACATGGTGCGCAACGTGGTGCTCTTCTCGGTGCTGGTGTACGAGCTGGTCGGCCCGACCCTGGCCAAGATCAGCCTGACCGCCGCAGGCGAGATCATCCCCGAGGGCCGCACGAGCGCCCGTACCACCAACAAGCCGGAGGAACCGGTCAGCGTGGACTGATCTTCCCCATCAATCTCACCGCAGGTGACGGAGCGATCCTGCACTACAAAAGCCGCTGCACAGTTGTTACGCTGTGCAGCGGCTTTCTGTTTGCGCTTTATTTCAGCACGATCTCATCGTTCTCAGCATCCACAGTCAGGGTGGAGCCGGAAACAAGGGTGCCGTCGATGATCTTTTCAGCGGCGGGGTCCTCCACAGCCTTGCGGATGGTCCGGCGCAGGTCGCGGGCACCAAACTTGCCGCCCTGGCTCTTGTGCACCAGCGCTGCCAGTGCCGCCTGGGTATAGCTGTAGGCAATGCCCTTTGCCTCCATGCTGGGCTTGTACTCGTCCAGCATCAGGGCGGCAATGCCCTGCAGGGTCTCCTCGCTCAGCGGCTTGAAGGTGATGACCTCATCCACGCGGCCCAAAAACTCCGGGCGGAGGAACTGGCTCAGCGCCTTGCGGCTCTTCTCCTCGTTCCGCTCCTCCTCGCTGCGGTTGAAGCCCAGACTTGCGGTGGTCTGGTCGCTGCTGCCCGCATTGGAGGTCATGCAGATGACGGTGTTGGAGAAATCCACGGTGCGGCCCTGGGCATCGTTGATCTTGCCCTCGTCCAGGATCTGCAGCAGGATATTCATCACATCGGGGTGGGCCTTTTCGATTTCATCAAACAGGACCACACTGTAAGGATGGCGGCGCACTTTTTCGGTCAGCTGGCCGGCTTCATCATAACCCACATAGCCCGGAGGGGAACCGATCAGGCGGGACACCGCGTACTTTTCCATATACTCACTCATGTCAATGGAGATCAGCGGGTCCACGGTATCAAACAGCTGATTGGCCAGCTGCTTGACCAGCTCGGTTTTGCCCACGCCGGTGGGGCCGACAAAGATAAAGCTTGCCGGGCGGTGGCGGCCAGACAAGTCTGCCCGCGCACGCTTAACAGCCAGCGCTACGCTGTGCACAGCTTCGTCCTGGCCGATGATATGCTCTTTCAGGGCATCTTCCAGCCCCATCAGGCGGCCATACTCGGTCTCTTTGATTTTAACCGCCGGAATGCCGGTCCACAGCTCCACAACCTGGGCCACATCGTCCGCCGTTACCTGGATATCGGCCACGCGCAGCTCCAGCGCGGGCAGCTTTTGGCGCAGCTGGGCCAGCTCGGTCTTGGTTTTGGCCAGTTCCTCGTAATCAATAGCGGCATCGCCCTGCTTTTCGGGGTCGGGGTTTTCCAGGTCATGCTCTTTGGTTTCCAGCTCTGCCACCTGCTTTTGCAGGTTCAGGAACTCGGTAATTTCAGGGTGGCGCAGGTTGCAGCAGGCGCAGGATTCATCCAGCAGGTCAATAGCCTTATCCGGCAGGTAGCGGTCGGTGATATACCGTTCCGACAGGTGTACCACATCCGCCACGATGGAATCGGGCACACGCACGCAGTGGTACTTTTCGTAATAACCTTTTACGCCGCGGATAACCGCAATGGCATCATTGATGGAGGGTTCTTCCACCTTGACGGGCTGGAAGCGGCGCTCCAGCGCAGAATCTTTTTCAATAAACTTGCGGTACTCGGCAAAGGTCGTTGCGCCGATAACCTGGATCTGCCCGCGGGACAGGGCCGGTTTCATGATGTTGGCGGCGTTCATTGCGCCGTCCGAATCCCCGGCGCCGACAATGTTGTGGATCTCGTCAATGAACAAGATTACATTGCCGGCGGCCTTGATTTCAGAAAGCAGGCCCTTGACGCGCTGTTCAAACTGGCCGCGGAACTGGGTGCCTGCCACAAGGCTGGTCAGGTCGAGCAGGAAGATCTCCTTATCCTGCAGCCCTGCCGGCACCTGCCCCTTGGCGATGCGCTCAGCAATGCCCTCGGCAATGGCGGTCTTGCCAACGCCCGCCTCACCAATGAGGCAGGGGTTGTTCTTCTGGCGGCGGCTCAGGATCTGGATGGTGCGGTAGATCTCCCGGTCGCGGCCGATGATATCATCCAGCTTCCCCTCCCGGGCTTTGCGGGTCAGGTTCTCGCAGTAGGTATCCAGAAACTTGCGGCGGGGCGGCTTTTTGTCGTTTTTGCCCGCCTTCTTTTCGTTTTTGCCGTTCTGGGCACCGCCGTTCACCCCCAGCGGGAAGGTGGCGCTGGAGCCGGGCACAAGGTCGCCGTCCTCCTCGCTCTGGTCTGGCTGGCCCATGCCCATCATCATGGAGAAGGGGTTCATGCTGCTCATGTCCCCCATCTCCTGCATCATGTTTTCCATCCGGTCTTCCATGGCATCCATGTCCTCGTCGGACATGCCAAACTGCTTCATCAGATCATCGACCGGCTTGATGTGCATCTCCCGGGCACAGTGCAGGCAGTACCCCTCGTTTTTCATCTGGCCATTTTCCATCCGCTGGACAAAAATAATGGCAGGCCGCTTCTGGCATCGAATGCAGACCATTGTTCCTCCTTTTCCCTCCCCGCTCAGACAAACGGGTTGAACACATTGAATACTTTATAGTAAAGGCTGCCGCTCATCACCGTGTCGTTGAGCATGGTGAGGTTGCCGCCGGTGATCACAATGAGCGCCCAGACCACGCAGAGCACCAGATAGATGTCCACAAGGCTGGCAATGCCGCCCACGCCCCAGCCCAGCACGCCAAGACCATTAATCATGGTGGTATGGGAGTCGGTGCCCACCAGCGTATCCGGCCACGCCATCCACTGGCCGTTCACCTCCTCGCTCCAGACCGCCCGGCCGAGGTATTCCAGGTTCACCTGGTGGCAAATACCGGTGCCCGGCGGCACCACGCTGAAGCGGCTGAAGGCCTGCTGCCCCCAGCGCAGAAAAGCGTAGCGTTCGTGGTTCCGCTCCATTTCCAGGCGGACGTTGTCTTCGAAGGCCTCGTCGTCGCCGAAGCGGTCAACGGTCACCGAGTGGTCGATCACCAGGTCAACCGGCGATAGCGGATTAACCTTCGCCGTATCGCCGCCAAGGCGTTTCACCGCCTCGCGCATGGCGGCCAGATCCACTACCGCCGGCACGCCGGTAAAGTCCTGCATCAGGACGCGTGCCGGACGGTAGGCGATTTCCCGGTCGGCATGGGCCTGTTGCAGCCAGCCGGCCAGGGCGCGAATATCTTCTTCAGTTACCGAGTCACCGTCCTGCCAGCGCAGCAGGTTCTCCATCAGCACCTTCAGCGACTTGGGCAGTCGACTGATCTCGCCCAGCTGCTTCTCCGCCAACGGCAGGCTGTAGTAATGCCAGGTTTTCTCGTTGACCTGCAGCGTGTCCTTACTGGCTTCTCGTAGGGTTGACGACATAGCTCCTCCTTTATCTCAGGGATGGCATACCCTGATTCTCCTCAGGGTCTCCATTAAAGATAACACATACTGAGCATAACACTTTGATAACAACCCAAATTGCTAAATACGACGAGACAGAGAGAGAGGAAACGGGAATTATCCGATAGCAGGCGAAATAGCACCAAAATAGTGCAAAGAGGGCGTATGCCGATATTGTATTAGTACACGAGGACAAAAAAAGAGCTAATCGGCCAGCGGGCAGTGATTAGCTCTGATGAGTGATTTCAGGTTGGATGAATCCAGCGGCAAAATATATTCTCCCTGTATTGCCGGTCACTGATTTTATATTACAGTTTCCTTTCACTGTCATAAAAATGACATGTATCTACAACGATGACCTACAGCTTTAGCTGACAATCCAGATGTTGCAGATGGTGAGCGCGATGATGCTCCAGAACATCGCCAACCCTGCCAACACTACGCCCCATACGCGACTACGCAGAACGGGATCGATTTCGGTTTTGTCATTCTCGTATGACATCGCCAGTTTCATGTAATCGATATTACTTATCATATTGTCACCACCAATTGCTCAAATCATCAGGTACAGATAAATCTTAATTATGGATAAAAGATTAATCCAGTGAATTTAGGCCTGATGGAATATATTTAACCGGTTATTTGATCGCGGCGGGCATAATGAAAAACGTGTTGCCAAAAATTATTAATTTTGTGATTGGTTCGAGGTTTAAGTTGTTAAATACAGTCCATCATAGTTAATGGCACTCCTCGAAGGGAGTGCCATTATTATTTTCAGGGTTATTTTTCCGGAAGTTTTATATCTTTGAACATCGCTTCAATATCTTCATTCGACCGCAAGGCCACCGCGGTATCCACCACATCCCGGGTCAAATGGGGAGCAAAACGTTGAATAAAATCATACATGTAGCTTCGTAAGAAGGTGCTACGGCGGAAACCTATCTTAGTGGTGCTGTGGCTGAAAATACCGTTCGCATCCAGCTTCACCAGATCCGGGTCAGAGACCGGATCCACCGCCATGCTGGCAATTACCCCT
>OGKZ01001009.1_pt1 | contig 22130 bp, 42 predicted proteins | sample 1572571 | NCBI WGS metagenome assembly OGKZ01 (sample SAMEA2581906, study PRJEB24529) | metagenome | biome: Human gut stool | place: China | collected 2011 | reverse complement strand
TGGAGTTCAGACAAATATGATTCAATCATTACAGGAATCTATTCAACGGTTGGAGACAAAAATCCAATAGGTCTTTTTGGACGATCATTTTCTTTCGGAACTGACATGAGTAAAAAGTTCAGCTGACTAATGTGCTGAATAAGTGTTGACATCTTTCCATTAACATATCCTTTAAAAATCATAAGTACGGACTTCTCGTATCCGATTTCAGTAACATGCATAGTAACTGACTGACCAAAATTGGTAAGTAGAAGTCCTACTTCATGTTCAGAATCAAGTTTTGATTCAAATTCTTTGATATATTTGCAAAGAATCTCGAACTGTGTGTCTGAATATGAATATGTTAAAGGGATTGGCTCAATATTATCAATTTGTTTCATAGCAGTTTCGTAAATGGTTTTAGTATCTAACATAGCGTACCTCACTCGCTTAAAAGATTAATCAATTCAACAATATGTTTCTTTTTGGCATCGGACAACCCGAAGTATTTCCTTAATGCATCGGAAAGTTCGGTGTCTTTTCTTATCTGTGCAATCAAATGTGCAGATTCATCGGAAAAATCTTGTTCCGGCTCTTTCCCTGTCATCAGATAATCTACGGATACGTGGAAGAAATCTGCGATTTTTCGCAAATTTTCAGCATTAGGAGTGCTTTTGTCCAGTTTGCTTGCGTATCCCTTTGCGAAACCACATTCAGTTTCTAACGCATTTAATGAAGTTTTCTGTTCTTTACAAAGTATTTTAACTCTTTCTCGTAATGTCATTTTTTGTTTCCTTTCGATACTGAAAAAAACGCAAAAATAATACTTGACATTCTGAAAATATCGCTTATAATGTAACTATCGACACTGAAGATATCGCAACAAAATAAGGACATAAAGAATGCCCAAGTTTATTTTTTATGATTTTGTGTGGTAGCTTGATTATAGAATATATTCAGAGGTACGTCAACAATGTTGTGATATTTTCAGTAAAAATATGAGAGGAGGTATCGAATGATGATTTACGACAGGGTGAAAGCCTTGGCAAAAAAGCGAAATGTTTCCATTCGCAAAATCGAAATAGATTGCGGATTTTCGCAAGGTAGTGTTTGTAAATGGAATGAAGTTTCTCCATCTGCCGAAAAAGTGAAAAAGGTCGCTGATTATTTAAAAACTTCGGTAGATGAAATTTTGAAATCCGATTAACAAGAAAAGGAGATATATGAACGAATTACAGATTTTTAATTCAGAAGAGTTCGGGGACATCCGAACAGCAGAAATTGACGGTAAACCGTACTTTGTTGGCACTGATGTTGCCAAAGCTCTTGGATACAGTAATCCAAGAAAAGCCATTCTTGACCATTGCAAGGGAGTAACAAAACGTGACACCCCTACATCTAGTGGCGTTCAGTCAATGTCATATATAAATGAGGGGGATTTGTACCGTTTGATTATGAAGTCGAAGCTTCCGTCAGCAGAGAAATTTGAATCATGGGTTATGGATGAAGTCCTTCCGGCAATCCGTAAGACAGGTTCTTATCAGAAGCCAATGACCGTAGCAGAGCAAATTCAGTTGCTGGCTCTTGGCAATCAAGACCATGAGGAGCGAATCGAGAAACTTGAGAATACCATGACCATTGATTACGGTCAGCAGAAGTACATCAGTGACCTAGTTTCCAAGGTGGTGATCGAGGTTCTGGGTGGAAAGAAATCCAATGCTTATGATGAGATTGGAAAGAAAGTATTTGCAGAATGCAACAGGGATGTAAAGACTTACTTCGATGTAAATGCCAGAAATAACATTCCGAAATTGAGATACCAGGAAGCAGTCGAATACATCAAAGGATGGACACCGTGTACCAATACTAAAATGATGATTCGCGACTGCAATGCCCAGATGACAATGTAGGAGGTGTGAAAGTGAAGAGTGCCGATGAAACAATTATCAAGTTCAGAAATGGCAAAGAATTGCATATGCCGCCCGAAATGTACGAAGAAATTGGAACTAAAGGAAAAGGTATTGTGGAGTGTAGTTGGACAGAAGGTGAATATGACTTCAAAGTTCAGTTTTCTTTGGAGGATGTGCTCCACATCACAAGAATAACGCGGAACACATCCAACAAATGTAATTAGTTCTCGACGCTAGGCTGTTTGACAGCTTTGAAATTCTTTACTTTCTCTTTATCAAGTTCATTGAGAAAGTAATCTTCATCATGGGAATCCAGAAGATCAACAAATTCTGCGCGGTATTTGAAGTATCTCTGGCAGATATGAGGATTATCCAGATTTCCCGGTAATTCAGCACATAATTTAGCAACAGCCAGATCATGAGCAATTTGGTTAATATCCATTGGTCACACCTCCTTCCCATAGAAGATTATACCACAGAAAGGAGTATAGCATGAGTGGTTTTAATACAAAAATAGATACCCTGTATCAGTTATGCAGGAAAGTGCAGGAAAGAAATCTCACGACTGTAAATTTCAGTGTTACAAATTATGAACACGGTCGATTTGTGAGCGTTAGTATCTACGATGAATTTTTTGATGGCGATCAAAAAGGAGTTATGTATAACATTTCGGAAAATGGCTATCAGGAAGAAGAGAATTTCATCAGAGTCAAAAAGCATCTTGAGAAAATTTTAATGGAGGGAAAATGAGTAAGTTCGAATATGTACCGGAAAACATGGGCGAAGAATTTGCTTTTCTGGCAGGGAGAGTAGCCGCACTCGAAGCAATGCTGAATGCAGATAATTCAGATTTTATTGACAAAAAAGATGTAGCTTTAATTTTAGGTATCAGCTACATTCCGAAAAAATACTAAGGTTGCCCCGGAGGTGAAGCAACACCTACCGGAGCACGTATCTAACTTAATTGGGTAAGTTAAATACAGGTAAAGTATAACATACCTTCCTGTATTTGAAAAGAAAATTTATACCAGGAGGGCATTTTTTATGTCTAAAATCACAAAACACACCGAAAACGTAACTAAAAACCAGAGCCTTGCAAGCGAAATCATCGCAGATCAGGCGGCAAAAACAAAACGTCTGGAAATCGCAGTTGTAGCGCTATCAGTAGTTTTACTTGCAATAGCAGCAACAAAAAGAAAGAAGTGAGGGATATGAGAAAAAGAATGTATTTTATCGGAGTGATGACACAGGTTGGAACATTTTCCACGATTGCATTATTACTCTGGTGGATGACGAAAATGGATGTACTTAAGCTGTTCTGCATAAGTGCGGTGGTGTCTTCAATGATATCCCTTCCTATTTTAATGCAGATAGAAAGGTGGGTAAACGGAGTTGAATAAACTTTTAGAAAACAATCAGGCAACACTGATTGGGACAATTGAATCCAAGTTTGAATTTAGCCATGAAATATATGGAGAAAAGTTTTACACAATGCAGGTATCGGCAAAACGACTGAGCGATACAAAGGATATTCTTCCAGTTATGGTATCCGAAAGGCTTATTGATGTAACACAGGACTATACCGGAGAAATGGTTGAAGTTTACGGACAGTTCCGTTCTTACAACAAGCACGATGACAAACACAGTAAATTAATTCTCTTTGTTTTTGCAAGAGAAATTAAGTTTGCAGAGGAAGGCACATATCACACCAACAATATTCTTTTGGATGGATTTATCTGTAAACCGCCAGTATATAGAAAGACACCAAACGGAAGAGAAATCGCAGATATCCTTCTTGCAGTAAACCGACCACATGGAATATCTGACTACATACCGTGCATTTGCTGGGGAAGAGATGCCAGATATATTGGCGGTTGCGAAGTTGGAGATAACATTCTTTTGCAAGGAAGAATACAGAGCCGAGAATACACAAAAAAAGTTGAAACTGAGGTTGAAAAAAGAACGGCTTATGAAGTTTCAGCATATTGGTTGGAGGATAAAACAGCATGAAAACAGTAGAATTGAAACAGCTTAATATTGAAAACTACAAGAAGTTTGAGTCTGCGGAGTATCAGTTTGCACCACGAACAATGGTGTCCGGCAGGAACCGTCAGGGTAAAACAACATTGATGGACGCATATTTTGATGCGCTGACCGGAAAGCTTGCAGACGGTACATCTCCAAACGGCGTCAGAAGAAAAGAAAACGGAGAAGAAGTTGAGGGTGTCGTATCCAGAGAACTCACACTTCTGATTGATGGAGAAGAAACCGTGATCCGTAAGGAAACGAAGAAAGGTAAATCTTCCAGCACCACAAAGTATCAGGTGGATGGTTTCAATTATAATAAGAAGAAATTCGAAGAATATCTGAGCAGTATCGCAGACCCGGAAGTAATTCTGATGTGTAGCAATGCCAGAATATTTCTGAACGAAATCCGAAAATCTTCAGTGGGAGCAAGAGGACTTCTTGAAAAAATGGCGGAATTCGATATTGCGGAGTTCATGCAGAGCCATTCCGAAGTATCGAAAATCACAAAAGGTCATTCAGTAGAAGAAACCATGAAGAAGCTCAATAAGGAACGACTTGACTGGAAGAAAAAACTGGATGCCAAGAAATCTGAACTTCAGTCTGCAAGAAGCAAGGAAATTGAGTGTGTAGACCGAACAGAAGAGAGAGAAAGTCTTTTGGACAAACTGAGTGAATTAAAGCAGAAGATGCAGCAGTTGTTAGATTCCAGTAAAGCGTACGATGAACTGTCCTATGAGATTACGGGATTGAAGAAATCCATGAATGCACTGGTTGCGGATGCAGAGAAAGAACGAAGAAATGTAGCTTCCTTATATAATGACCGCTTTTTTAAGAAAAAACAGGAAGAAGAAAATCTTCGCACACTTGAAAACCTTTTGGCAACTGCTGAAAAGCCGGAACGTATACAGCAGAGAATCACGGTATTGCAGGAGAAATACAAGCAGACATATACGTCCAGTTTCGATGATTCTACATTGAAAGAAATCGAAGCAGAGGAATTCAATCCGGAATCAACTATCTGCCCGACTTGTGGTCAGAATCTTCCGGAAGATCAGATTGAACAGCTTAAGTCCAATTTCGAGAAGATTAAACAGATCAGAATTGATGCAGAACTGAAAAAGAAAGAACAGTTCGAAAAAGACAAACAGCAAAAACTCAGAGAAATCAATGAAGATGGACAGGCGGAAGTTTCCAGAAAGAAAGAAGTAGACAAGTCACGCGGAGAACTGGAATCTCAGATTGAAAAGACAAAGCAGAGCATAGTAACACTTGCGTCCGAGGTTGCTCAGATTAAGCAGAGATTGAGCGGTATGCCGGAAGAACCGGATATGTCCGGCAATGAAGAATACCAGGCATTGTTAGCCGAAGTCCAGAAGAAACAGGAACAGATGGACAGCATGACAAATAACTCTGATGAGAAAGAAACTGTCATGCAAGAGCGGATGGAAGTAGAACGCCAGTTAGCACAGATAGATGCGGACATTCGGCAGCAGGAGAAAATGAAGCAGGAAAAAGCAGATGAAATCGAACAGTTGACAAATGAACAGAGAGAACTGTCGCAGAAAGAATCCGATGTTCAGTCGCAGATTGATTTACTGAAAGAGTTTTCCATTCAGAAGAATCAGGCACTCGCAGATACGATTAATCCGCACTTTAAGCATTTTCAATTCCAGTTTTTGGACTACACACAGGACGGAGAACCAGTGGAAGTATGCCGGATGATCGTAGATGGTATTGATTACTTCAACGGGCTGAACCACTCTGATCAGATTCTGTGCAACATTGACCTTGTGGCAGGATTACAGGAACTGAATGGTTTGAACTTGCCGATTTGGGTTGATGATGCGGAATCTGTGAACGAAGAGCGTTTTCCGAAGATGGAACAGCAGGTTATTTACTTGAAGGTATCTGACAATGAATTAAAAGTGGAGGGATTTTAACATGACGTACAATATTCCAGAAGCTATCAAGGCACAGGAACAGTTTTGCGACAAGAACGAATATCCGTGCTTTGCACCGGACAATGGTATCTGTTGGGACTGCCATCAGAATATCTATTCCGAAAATGGAAGAACCAGATACGGTAAGAAAACACATGGTATTTCGGTGGAAAGTGCCGGAAATTATCTGATTACAGGATGCCCGTTTTGCAGTAGAAGCTATTGTGAGTAGTAAAAGTACAGGGAGGGAAAATATGCAGTTAGCAACTTGGGGAATACATAGATTTAAAGCCGATGCACAGAAATGTGCAGATGAGATCATGGAAATCTGTGATGAATTAGAATCAGCAACGCCACAGCAGATTCTTGACAAAGCAAGAGATAGCAATACTGAACTTCACAAGTGTTTTACATGGGACGATACCGAAGCTGCCGAGAAATGGAGAATCACAGAAGCCAGATCGGTTGTAAGAAATCTTAAAATTGTTGAGGTAAAGCCGGATAAAGAGCCGGAGCCGACAACAATCAGAGTTTTTTACAAAACCGACAGTTCGTCTGGATACAAGCCTACAAAGCTGATTTTAAAGAAACCGGACGAATACAAAGCACTTGTAGAACGTTGTCGGAGCGAACTTATGGCGGTAAAACAAAAATTCCAGAATATCTCAGAATACGAAGAAATATGGGAATTGATTAATTAAATATCGAAGCCGTTACTGTGCTGATATGCCTATGAGAGTAGGTGTGTAAAAATCACAATATACGACATTATAGAACACGAAAAAACAGTACAAAACAACACAAGAAATAATGCGATACACCGTATTCTTGTAGGTTTATGAGTGCAGTAGCGGCAAACTTCCTACGTTGATATGCCTGTAAAATAGGTAAAAAAGCATATTACAGAATATATTATCATAGAACAAAATAGAACAGTATATACATTTGCTTAATTTTACAGGTTTATGAGCGTAGGAAACTACAGCATTTATCAGTCTGCATAAGCAGAAGAATATGAAAGAACAAAACAAAACAACATATAACAGGACAAAATATTTCACTTATGCAGAGTGACGAGTGTTGTGGAACACTTACTATAGTAAAAAACAACATATTAAAACACAGGACACGACAGAATAACGAAGTATAACACAACACTTCAACGGAGGACTGTTTTACAGGCGGTATAACCGTCAACAAATCATAGAACAAAATAGCGTAGTAAAATGCACAACAGAACAGGACAGTACAATATATATCATACGACTTTTATATCGTCTGCAAGGCAGTCCTCCGAAAATTGAATATTGGGTAGGTGGCATGAAAAATGTCACAGGAAAATAAAGAATAACTCATTATATGAGAGCATATTACACTATAGGACACTATAGGACATGACACTTCATGTTATCTACCGAGTATTCAACACAGACGTATTTAACTGGCAGTAGAATCTGCCAAGAATAGGAAAGCTAACTACAGTACAAGCAAAATATAGGATAGCATACTACAGAAAAATACAGGACACTATAAGACATTTTCTATTGTCAGTTAAGTATATCTGGAATTTGCGTAAAGATTCAAGCGGATTAGTTCCGCAGCATACGTCAGAAGAGAACACTATAGGACAGCACATAACAATACACAACACAACAAATATATTGCAGATTAGTCCGTTTGAGTGTTTGCGCAAACAGAAACTATAAATTAAATCATAAAATTTCGGAGGGAAAACATTATGGCAACTAAAAAAGAAGAAGGAATCCAGTTACAGGCAATCAATGTTAAACACGCAATAATCACAATTGAAGGAGACGGAGATTTAGTCCTTAATAAGATGAATGATATTGCAGCAATGGATTTGATTAATGCCAGAAAGGATAAAGCAAAGAGAACTGAAAAATCCAACGTTTGGGAAGAAATTATCACATCTATGCATTGGAGAGATGGAAAACCTACAGATTTCTCAGAGAAAGGTCTTGTTGATGCACTCACAAACAATGCGCCATGCATTACATCTTTCGGACTCTTTAAATCATTCTGCGATGCGGTTGTCAGAAATGGCATCGACAAATGGAGTACAAAATTCAAAGCAGGAGTAAATGTAATCGCAAAAGGTGGATTAATTCCGATCACATTTGCTGAACACCGCATTGACGAAAGACTCATGTCACCTAAAAAAGGTTCTCCGGTACTGGTGCATCTGAATAGATTTTCTGGATGGAAAGCAACATTCGAGATTTCATATGTTGAAAACATCTACTCTATTGAGCAGATTATCAACATCATTGAACTTGCAGGATTTGGCTGTGGGATTGGTTCTGGACGAACGAGCGGGTATGGAAGATATCATGTTTCCAAAGAAAATATTGAAATTTATTAAGTAATGATTTTCAGTGGTATATGAATCCGGGTGAATGCCCGGAAAACACAGAAGAATATAATACTTTAAAACAACAAAAAATAGAACATTATAAAACATTCATTCTGTTTCATATGCCACTGAGCATATAAATAAAGAAAAGGAGAATTAAAATGGCAAACAAAACACAGGTAGCAACAGTAGGAGAACAGCAGGCAGCAGTTGTGATTAACAATCAGTTTATTGACGGATTGACAAAGCAGCTTGAAGAAAAATGTAAATATGGTCTTTCGTTCCCAAAAGACTACAACTTGAGCAATGCACTTATGGGGGCATATCTAGTTCTCAAGGAAACGAAAGACAGGAATAACAAACCAATTCTGGAATCTTGTAGCCAGATTAGCATCGCAAACAGTCTTATGAACATGGCAACACTAGGACTTTCAGTACAAAAAAAACAGGGGTATTTCATCGCTTACAGCGGTCAATGCCAGTTCCAGAGATCATATTTCGGAAATATGACGATTGCCAGAAGATACGGAATGAAAGATATTCACGCAGAGATCATCTACCAAGGAGATAAATTCAAATATCATATTGAAGACGGAAATAAGGTTCTGGATTCTCACGAACAGGATTTTATGAACATTGATAACGAAAAAATCCTTGGAGCATACGCAGTTGTGCTGATGGAAGATGGGGCGAAGCATTTGGAAGTAATGAACATCAAACAGATTAAGCAAGCTTGGTCACAGGGCTTCGGATACAAGGAAAATGGGAATGGCACACACCAGAAATTCACTGATCAGATGGCAAAGAAAACCGTTATCAATCGCGCTTTAAAGCAGATCATCAACACTCATGGTGATGTTTTCGTACAGGAAGCGGACGATGATACAGAAACAGTTTCAAGAGATGACGCTTTTGCAGCTGATGTTGCATATGAAATCGAACAGCACGCCAACAAAGAGGAATTCATTCCAGAGCCAATGGCAATCGAAGAACAGCCAAAACAGACGACGGTCGCAGAAGTTGTCCGGTCAGCTGAGAAAGAACCAGTTCCGGCAACAGTTGCTGAGCCAGAAATTCCAGATTTTATGAAACAGGAGGAATAACGAGGTGATAGCATGATCGGGACGTTAGAAGAAGTCATGAAAGATATGAAATATGGCGTACTTGATTTCACAAAGGACGGTAAATGCAGTGGTTGTGGACAATGTTGTAGCAACTACTTGCCAATATCCAGTAAAGAAATTAAAGAAATTAAACATTACGTAAAGAAGCGCCATATCACTGAACAGAAGCATAATTATCCTTCAGTTGTGGCATTTGACCTTACTTGCCCGTTCCTGGATGATTCCAAAGAAAAAGAAAAATGTCTCATTTATCAAGTGAGACCTGAGATATGCAGAGATTTTGTCTGCAACAATCCGAACGGGGCAATCAAAAACAAGAAACTTATGCATAAGAAGTACGCAGCAGTAGATATGCGAGAAATATTTTTTGGAGGCAACGGGAATGAACAATAAAGAAATTTTACAGAAAGCAAAGGAACTTGTTGAACTGCTGGAAAAACAGGAAAAAGCTGACAAAGTTGCACTGTCAATGCTGAAACGTGGAGATGTTTTTCAGACCACTGGAAAGCGTAAATACAAGGTTCTGGAACAGTATGGAGATACAACGAAAATTATTTCACTTGATCTGGTGAAAGAAAATGTAAAATTTGGTGATACCTCAGATTACAAAACATCAAAAGTAAAGAAACTGTGTGACACTGAAATTCTGAAAGACTTCGAAAAAGAATTCGGGGCAGAAAATATCGAAACACACACAGCAGATATTATCACTGCGGATGGACAGAAATTGGGGACTGTTGATTGTAAAATTCGACCGATTACGTTTGATGAAGTACGCAGATATACAGATATCACACCGAATCCATGTTTAAACGATTGGTATTGGACATTATCGCCATGGTCAACGAAAGAACGTGGATGTGAGAAAGCCTTTGCCGTTGTTTCCCCTTCGGGCGGTTTCAGCTACTACGATTACGTCGGAAGTGGTGTTCGCCCAGTTTGTATCTTAAAATCTAATATCTTTGTATCTAAGGCGGAGGAATGATTATGAAGAAAAATCTGAAATATTTTGAAGATGAATTATCCCGATTAAGTAAAGAGTTCACGGAATTCAAGAAAAAGCACATCGGTAAGCCGGAAATCGGAAAAGCTATTGAACTTGCAGGTATGGAATGGCTGATTCTTGATAAGACAGAAAAAGGATATTTTGCCATTTTGAATGGATTTGATGGAAAAGAAAGAACATTTGATTCAGATTCAAATAACTGGATTTTGAGTAAACTGAGAAATGAGTTAAATACTCGTTTTCTTAAAAAAATTACGGACGAGTTTGGAGAAGATGCAGTTATTGAGTTTGATCGAGATTTGCTTTCTTTGGACGGCCAGACAGAATACGGACATTGCGAAGATAAGATTTCACTTTTGACTGTGGATGAGTACCGGAAATATCGTAAATTACTGCCGAACATGCCGAAATGGTGGTGGTTGATTACGCCATGGAGTACACCAGCAAATGGTTACAGTGCAACACTTACCGTTGTTTCCCCTTCGGGCAATGTCAACTACTACAATTGCAACTACGAAAATGGTGTTCGCCCAGTTTGTATCTTTTCTTCTTCAATCTTTGAATTGGGAAGTGATGATTAATGGCGAATGAAGATTTAAAGGTAATAACAAAGGCTAAGCAGCTTGCAAAGCATACATTAATAGTTACGAGTAATGCCAGACGATACCCGAAGAAATACAGATTTTCACTTGTAGATAAAATGCAAAATAAAGCATTAGAAATCTACGAGTTGCTTTTTGAAGCCAACCGAACTGATCTAAAAGATTATAAAAGAGAACGATTAGAACTTCAAACAAAAGCCATTACTCATTGTGATGAGTTAATGTACTTTATAGAACTTTCATATGAATTAGGAATTATCAACTCCGGTGGAATGGAGTCATGGTCACAAATGGTCAAAGATATAAAGTACATGACTATTTCATGGAGAACAAAAGACAGAAAAAGATAATTTCCACAGGTTATGCACTGCGAATACCGTTGTTTCCCCTTCGGGCAATATCAACAACAACAATTACAACAACGAAAATGGTGTTCGCCCAACATGGATCACATGTAGACAGAGTAAGCGTAAAGCTGAAATCAGAAAAGATACAAGCAAATGCATAACCTTTCCGCAATGGACAAATATAAAGGAACAAAATAAATGGATAAAGAAATTGTTGCAAATTTTGAGAATTTATATCGTTCTTACAAAAAGGTTAAGAGCGGTAAGAAATTTAATTCAGGTACTGCAAGATTTTCTAATTTGTCTCTTGAAGGCATTCATCTCTTGAAGGAACAATTGGAAAGTCAAACGTATACCATAAATCCGTATAATAAATTTCAAATTCATGAGCCAAAAGAGCGAACGATAGAATCATGTGCATTTAAGGACAAAGTAGTGCAGAGATGCTTTTCTGATTACATTCTGACACCAAAACTTGAAAATATCCTGATTAAATGGAACACTGCCGGGCAGCAAGGAAAAGGACAACATATGGCGATGGATGGATTAAGAGATCAGATGTTGAATTTCTATAAAAGAAATGGAATGAATAGTTGGATTGTAAAATGTGATATTCATAAATATTTTTACAACATAGACCATAAAATTATGAAAGACGTGCTGGACTATTATTTTGATGATAGTTTTACGACTTGGCTGAATCATTTGTTTATTGACAGTACAGGTAATCCCGGGCTTCCATTAGGAAATCAGGTAAATCAGAAATACGCTCTTTTGTTGTTACATTCATTGGATCAAATGATAACGATTGAATTTGGAAATCCATATTACGGACGATACAACGATGATTTTTATGTGATTTGTAAAACGAAAGAAGATGCCAGAGAAATTCTTGAAGCAATCCGAATGATGATTGAAAGCCTTAGACTGGAACTAAACCCTAAATCACAAATTGTACCGTTTCGCATGGGATTGTGTTATCTGGGCTTTCATCATTACGTGACTGATAAAGGAAAATATATCAGAAAATTGCGTGGCGATAAGAAAAGAAAAACACAGAGAAAAATCCGCAGGTGGGTACGGACAGTAAATGACGGAAAGATGTCAATGGAAAAATTTAATGAAAAGTATGGAGCATGTAAGAACCATATGCTTCATGGGGACTGCATTAAATTATGCCACAGTATGGATTTAGAAATTGAAAGGAGAATGAAGTGAGATTAATTAGTCAAAGCGGAGAATTTGATGTTCCTTATGAAATCGCAGCATTAAGTAGAACAGGAAATATCATAAGAGTATATGTGCCGATAGTAGGTGAAAAAGGAACAATTATGGCTCGTTATTCGACAAATGAAAAAGCCAAAAAAGCTATGAAAGCGTTGCATAAAGTGTATGCAGGAATGTTTCTTGCACAAAACGTTGAAATGAGCGATGACGATTGCGAAGAATGCATAAAAATGGCTGCAAGAGGTTTTGGAATCATCAAAACAATGGTTAACAGCCCAGATATGAAATTCGAACCGGCAAACATCGTGTTCAGATTCCCGGAGGAGGATGGAGTATGAGAGAAATAAAAGAAATAGACTTAAACCAAAACGTCAAAATTGATATTACTTTAAAAGAATTGGACGTCATTAGAGTATGTTTAGCGGTGGCGAACGATTCTGAAATAGAGTCAGTTTTTGAAAGTGGCAATATAAAATATGAATCTCAAGAAAAATATACATTGATAAAGGATTGCCGAAATATTTTAGAAAGTTATGGGGTTCTAAGAAAGAGTGATGAAGCATGAAGAGAGTAGACAGCAAGAAGGACTGGGAACATGTAATAACCATTGAACTTACGTTGAGGGAACTCAAATTAATGCGAGATAGCATGTGCAAAGTAAGTTATGCGGAATTAGAGAGTCTAAATAGAGGAAAAGACATACCATATGCCTATTCCGATTTAGAGAAAGCCATAGATGAAGTTGAAAATATCTTAGAAGCATAAATGCAATGCACAGAAAGCGAGGTGATGCCATTTGTTCATGCGAGTAATTTCAACAGGAAGTACTAAAGGAAATTGTTACGCTTTGCAGTCAAGTACAGGCGAGATTGTTCTTCTTGACTGCGGATGCAACTACAAGAAAATCCTTAGAGGGATTGACTACCAGATAAGCAATGTTTCTGGCGTACTTCTCTCCCATGAACACGGAGATCACACTGGCAATCACAACAAAACTGTTCGTGAAATCATGAACACTGGAATCACGGTCTATACCGGAGCAGAAACAATCAAAAATTTAGGCATAACGGACGGAGCCATAAAAGCTGTCACTAAAAAGAGGTATTTTAAAATCGGTTCCTTCAGCGCAGTTCCGTTCAATCTGCCACATACATCCGCAAATAAAGAACCGTGTCCGAACTTCGGGTATCTGGTGGAACATGAAGAAATGGGAAAGCTTCTTTATCTGACAGACTTTGAGCATTGCCGGTACAAATTCAAATCAATGGAACTTAATCATTTGGTTATTGGTTGTAATTACTGCGAGGAGCTGATAGACAGAAACAACTCGAAGTGGGAGCACCAGATCACTGGGCATTGCTCTTTATCAACTTGCAAGCAATTCATTAAGGAAAATCGCACAGAATCACTTCGAACAGTAACACTGGTACATTTAAGTGGGGATTCATCTGATGCCCGTAAAATACAAAAAGAAATACAGGAAGTCGCAGGAAGTAATGTTCTGGTTCAGATTGGACGGGCTGGATTAGAAGTTGACTTGAATTTGTGCCCGTTCTGAAAGGAGAAATTTCATGGAAATGACAGACTGTAGCAAATGTAGATTTCGCAATTGCTGTACGTTAGCATGGGATTACGGTTCACTTTACTGTAACGATTATGAGGAGGAAGACACATGGAATATTTCTTAGAATCACTTAAAAAATTAAAAAAGCCGTCAACCCACAGCAATCCAGAAGAAGTTGATCCGTTGTTCTGCCGGTACAACAAGGGTTGGAATGATGCAATCGAAAAGGTTGAAAAACTGATTAATTCCTATAGCTTATCGGATATGTGGATTCCAGTAGACGTGAAACTGCCGCCGGAACCAAAACCTAATCATAATTTTAAAGGAGACATATATTTGATTGCTACCGAAAAAGAAACAATTCCATTCAGAGCAATGTGGAATGGAGAATATTTTACAGACGGTTTCGAAAAATTGAAAGTAATTGCATGGATGCCTTTGCCAGCTATGCCAAAACCGTACAAGGAGAACAAACATGAATAAAGTAATTTTGATCGGACGTTTGGCAAAAGACCCAGACATCCGAATGGGAACAAACAATACAACGATTGCCAGATACACACTTGCAATCAACCGTAAGTATCACAAAAATAATGAACCCACGGCTGATTTTATCGGTTGTGTGGCTCTTGGGAAGAACGGTGAGTTCGCTGAAAAGTATCTGCATCAAGGAATCAAAATCGCAGTCATCGGAAGAATCCAGACTGGCAGTTATACTAACCGCGATGGGAAGAAAGTGTACACCACTGATGTATTAATCGAGGAACAGGAATTTGTGGAGAGCAAGAAGAGCCAGTCAGAAGAACAGTCGCAGCCACCAGTTCCAAGTCCAGAACAGGACACAAGCGGATTCATGGATATGCCGTCAATTATGGACGATGAACTTCCGTTTAATTAAGGAGTAATGAAATGGTACAAACAGGACAGATTATTTATTTCAGCAATCAGAAAATAATGTGCTTTGATGTTGAATCCATTGAGGATATTACTGAACCACCAGAACAAATAGAAACTACACCGGTTTATGGTGAAACAAGAACATATGTACCGGCAATGATGAATCCAACAACTCTTATTGTCACTGGAAAGGAACTTGTAAAACTTGACCCAACAACCATGAAACGTATTGCCAGATACAATCTTGAAGAAGAGAACGCAGCGCTGCTTAAAGAAATCGAAGAACGTAAAAAGGTAATTGCAAATCTTGAGCAAAAAGAAGAGGTTCTACGCGACAGGTTTAGAAAAGCAATAGCTACATTTAAAGAAATCATGGAAAATGGCTACTATGATGATGGTGAAGATGAGGATGAAGATGAATGGGAGTGATTAAATGAAACCAATTTTAGAGTGCAAATTTGATTATAAAGGTTATCCATGTGTAGTTCTGTTTATGCCATTGGGATATAGATGTGGATATGTTGGTACAACTGAGAAAGATTTTAATTACTACAGTAAATCAGAAGATGTAATTAATCTTTTTACTACTTGTCCTGTTCGAATTACTTATTCCGAGCCAAAATTGCAAGGAGAATATGATGGGAAAACATGGTGGATTGGTTTCGACCATGGGGGTGGTAACGAAGGAAGAGATTGGGAATCAGCCGAGTATTATTATAGCGAAAGCCCTGATTGGCAAAGACTCATTAAGCCATTAGCAAATATATGTAAAGAATCTGGAATGCAGTTTCCACCTGCGGTTTCAAAATATGAAATTATTGAAGAATGCAAGAAAATTGTAGACCAGATCGTAAAGGAGTGATGCTGGGTGGATTATAAAAAGATTCGTCAGGTTAAGGCTATTGAAGCAAGCAATAAGAAAAAACTTTTAAAAGTCAATCCAAAATTGGATGATGGGGCCGGGATATACATGTTGTGGCGAACGGAAACCCACGGGTACGTAGGACAGTCGAAAGGAATATTAACCAGGCTAGCACAACATATGACTGGATATGAGCAACATATTGACCTTTCTATGAAAGCTCATGGGCTGTATTCAGAAAGCAATAAGAGCGGTTATAAGATTGATTTCTTTCATTGCCCGATTGATGAACTTGACGAGAAAGAAAGAGAGTACATTCAAAGAGCGATTGATGCCGGATGGATTATAAAAAACAAGACAGGTGGCGGACAGGATGAAGGGAAAGAAAAGATCGCTGATTACCGACCAGCAAAAGGTTACCGCGATGGGTTGAAGCAAGGCAAAATTGTCCTTGCAAGAGAATTAAAGCATATCATTGATACTCACTTAAATGTGTCAATCAAACCAGAAAAATCAAACAATAAAGTGTCTATAAAGGCACTTGAAAAATTCAATAATCTTCTTGATGAAGAATCTTACAAATGATAAAGTTGCCGGTTCTGGCAGACAAAATCCCAAATAATTACAACTAAATATGCGCACGCCCTCTGGGATTGGAACAGTGAAACTTGTTTCCCGGCATATCACGCTATCCGGTTCCAGAGGTAAAAAGAAAAGAGGTAACTATGGTAAGTAAATATAACACCGAAAGAAAGTATCTCGAAGGACAAGAGAACAGAAAAGAAATTTATCTGTTTCTTATCAGATATTTTACAAAATATGGATACGCGCCGTCATTTAAAGAAATTGCCGAAAACCTTGGCATATCAAAAGCAACTGTGCAACGACATATGAGGCAGCTTGAACTTGATGGATTGATTGCTACTGCACATCCGAATACTCCGCGAGCGTTCCGCCTTGTTGGATATGAATATCAGAAGGTGGAAGAAGTATGAGAATATACAGTGTTTTCGAGAATGAACAGTGGAATGGCGATATGACCGCTGATGATATTTCACAAATGCTGAAAGGATTGGTGAGAGCATGAACAGGGCAGAGAGAAGAAGACAGCAGAAAGCATCTGAGAAAACACGCTTAAATGCACCGTACAATTTCAGCAATTTCAGCCTGGAACAAATTTCAAAGGTGACAGGTGCAAGAGTTGAGTCCTTAAAACTGTATCTGATGCAGCGTGAAGATGAAATACGCAAAGAAATATCAGAAGAACTTATTTCAGAATCACAAGAAAAGCTGTGGAAAGCAGAGGATTATATCGCAGTCGCAAATGTTCTTATCAGTTTGTTTGCAATTAAGAAAACATGGGGATTTACAAAATCCAATCAGAGATTCTTAGAAAACCTAAACTTTGCCAAAGAGCACATTGAAGAAGTGGGAATTGAAAAAGCATACCAGGAAGCAAAAGAAACAATGGGAATTAAACTTGAATTTGATTCCATAAATATAAATAAAGAATTTGGATTTGGAGAAAGTGAGGACTAATCATGGCAGAGAATTGCAATGAATGCAGCATTGCGTGGATTCGCGGTGGTGAGTACGCAGAAGTATCAGCGCATAACGGCAGTAAGATGAAAGGAAGAGTCCTGAAGCTTGCAGAACAGCATCCAAAAGATGTGAAGATTCTAGCCACAAACAAAGACGGTTCTATATTTGCTCATGTCCCAGTTAAGTACGTGAAATTACGAGCACCAAGAGAATTAACAGAAGAACAGAGAGCGGAACTGGTGGAACGTGGCAAGAATATGTCCAGAAATAAATCAGTTGATTACGAAGAAACGTCAGACTTCGATTCTGATGATGAAGATGAGGAAATGTTCGATGTTTAATGAAAGAATGGGAATTAATGTTGAAAATGGTAAAAGTAGGATTTGTCCTAAATGCGGGAATCGTTTTCATGTTTTCGCAGATTATAACCGGCATTGTGGAGGAGATTTATATTGGTGCGAATGTACAGAATGTAAAACCATTACAAAAATACATCACAGTAAGGAAGCTGCAATAGTGGCTTTTAAGGAAGGATTGGTGCACAAAAATGAGCAAAGTGAACATATATGGGCTTAAAGCATATATAAGTAAAACGTTTGATTTGCATGTTGGCAAAAGAATTAAATACACAGAACGTGGTGGGGAAGAAAAAGAGCATATCTATGAGGTAAAGCAGCTTTTTCCACATTGCGTTTTACTGGAAGATATTTACGATCACACAAGAATTTGCCCTTGTTACAGCAAATTAAGCTTGATGTTAAGGGGAATTGAATAAGAATCTGGTTAAGAAGATGGGAGTTTAAAATGAAATTTATAGATTTTTTCGCAGGAATCGGAGGATTTCGCAGGGGAATGGAATTGGCGGGGCATGAATGCGTTGGTTTTTGCGAATTTGATAAATTTGCTACTGCGAGTTACATCTCAATGCACTTGCTGACAGACGAGCAGCGAAAGGCATTGGAAGATATTCCTATCAAGAAAAGACAGAAAGAAATATTAAAGGAGAAATACAGAAATGGAGAATGGTACGCAAATGACATTAGAAGAGTGTATGCCGGAGACATTCCCAAAGCAGAATGTTGGTGTTTCGGATTTCCATGCCAAGATATCTCAGTCGCAGGAAAACAAGCCGGATTTCAAGGAAACCGTTCAAGCCTGTTTTTCAGAGTTATGTACCTTGTCGGACAGCTCGAAGAAGAAGATAAACCCACTTACCTTTTCATTGAGAACGTTAAAAATCTGCTTAGTGTTAATGGAGGATGGGATTTCGCCAGACTGCTCATTGAAATGGAGCAGTGGGGGTATGATGCAGAATGGCAGGTGCTCAACTCCAAAGATTTCGGAGTACCGCAAAACCGGGAAAGATGTTTTATTGTCGGGCATCTTAGAGGGAGAAGTACCACAAAAGTATTTCCTATCGAAGGAACAGACGGAAAAAATAGTGTTTCGTTAAATCTTCTTGGTTGTCTTAATGGTAGAAATTCGCAGCGAGATAGAGTTTATAGTGACAATGGATTAGCACCAACAATCAGTACGAAGCCGGGAGGAAATACAGAACCCAAAGTATCCATATTATTTGATACAAGTTATATTGGTCAAGATGGAAAAGCACGCATATATGAAAATATTTGTCCAACACTAACAAGCAGAGATTATAAAGAGCCTAGAAGTGTCGGAGTAGTATGCAATGTGAACCCGTCAGGAAAAGGAATGAACGGAAATGTGTATGATTCGACTGGCTTAAGCCCTACTTTAACAACAAATAAAGGAGAGGGAAATAAGATTGTAATCCCAGTATTGACACCAGATCGTATAGAAAAACGTCAGAATGGAAGAAGATTCAAAGAAAATGGTGAACCAATGTTCACATTAACATCTCAGGATAGACACGGGGTCGCAATTGATCCGCTCGGAGTATTGCGTAACGTTCGCACAGAATATGGAAAAGAAGTTGCCAACACACTCGACACGAGTTGCAATCAAGGAATATTTGTGCAGGTATCGGAAGAATTAACGGTATATGCAGTGTGGTACGAAAAATATCAGTGTTACATAGCAATTCGGAAGCTGACACCGAAAGAATGTTTTCGGCTGCAAGGTTGGTCGGATGATTATTTTGAAAAGGCTCAGTTTGTTAATTCTGACAGCCAGTTATACAAACAGGTAGGAAACGGCGTAACAGTGACAGTTATAGAAGCTATAGCAAGAAAAATGAACGTAGATCTAAATTGATAGCGTGTCAGCTGCTTACATGGGGGAAGTGATGATGGAAATGGGAAAATTAAAACCTTGTCCGTTTTGCGGAAAAGAGATAGATACAGACAAAGATATGTATATCCCGGAAAGAGATTGGAAGCCATCTTTTTACGACCCTGACAGTGGAGGTTATCCGATAAGTATTCACTGCGGGTGCGGATTAGATTTTTGTCCGGGCACATGGGATTATGAAGAAGCCGTAGAACAGTGGAATCGAAGAGCAAGTGATAAGGAGGACACAAAATGTTAATCAGAAGTCAGAACAAAAAGTATCTTGTAAGCACTAACAATATCACCTTTTATGTAATGGATAGCGAAGTTATCTGCTTTGGTATATCTGGTATTGAAGATAACGACTATATAATTCTTGGACATTACGAAACGGAAGCAAAAGCCATGAAGGTACTGGATATGATCCAGGAAGCCTATGAAGAATACAAAATTACTTGTACTTTTTTGACAGGATTTACAGGACATCGAGTAATTACGGAATTAAACGATATTCGCGTCAATGGTTTCAAAGAACTTTTAAAAAGTTTTAAAAAGAATATGGTCTTTCAGATGCCGGAAGATAGTGAGGTAGAAGTATGAGATACAGAAAGAAGCCGGTTGTAATTGATGCAGTACAGTGGACTGGTACAAATCATCGAGAAATGTTCGATTTCCTGACGGACTATCAGTGTACAGACCAGTACATGTCGGCAGAAGGTAAGAATTTCTATATTGACCATTGGAAGGTCCCGGGCGGATTGGTTATTAAGACACTTGAGGGCGAACATCTGGCGAATATTGGTGACTATATCATCCGCGGTGTTCACGGTGAATTTTATCCGTGTAAACCAGATATATTCAGAGAAACTTATGAGGAGGTAGAAGCATGAAGTATAAATGCGTGAAAGCATTCATGTTAGATACATACGATGATGATGGATTTTACGTTGACGGATACATGGAAATTAAGGTAGGCGAAGTTTACGAAGTAGGAAATGAAAATATTATCGATGGAGAAATTCATCTTGACGGAGTAAATGTTAACAGATGGATTGAAATATCGAAAGAAACGTTAGGGAAGCATTTTGTAGAGGTGGAAGCATGATTACATTCTTATTAGAATTCGCCCTTGGAGCCATATTTGGAGTGGTTGGTCTTGTATGTGTAGCGATCATGTACGATAAGCACCACCCAGACGAATAGAAAGGAGAACGGTATGCTGACAAGGAACAAAAAGCTGAAAGACTACGGTATTCCAGCAGAGGATATTGAAAAACTGAATACGATGCTGAAAGACTTTCCGGCAGAGTACGGATACCTGCTTTCCGGTGCCGCCTTGTCAGCTTGCCCGAAAAACACGGTGATAGCGGATATGGTAATTGAGAATATCCTACACCGGAAAAGTTACAGGAAAATCAGTAAAGAAAAATATATCCCGATGAATCCGAAGGACTTTTACGGATACAGGCGCAAGACCGTCGCTGTACTGTATGAGAGGATGCGGTTGTTGGGAGTGTGGGAGGAGGAATAAATGCGTTTAATTGATGCAGACAAAATAATTGACTCTCTTGGAAATTCGGATATGGATTTTGCAATAGGTGCAGTTATTGACGAACAGCCGACAGTTTTTGATGTAGATAAGGTTGTGGAGCAGTTAAAAGAATTAAAAATGAGATATTTCTTAACAATTGCAAATACGGGCGATGCAGATAAAGATTGTGCTTACAAAAATATTGCAAATACAATTGATAAAGCTGTTGAAATTGTAAAAGGTGGTGGAGTTGAATGAGAGGAACACTGATGCAAAGAGAATTTATTTGCGGTGACTGCATGAATTTTCTCCCGGACTTTCCAGATAATTACTTCGATGTGGCAGTTGTAGACCCACCATACGGAATCAAAGAACATGGCGGTAAGAATCGCAGTAAATATGTAAAGCAGAAAAATGGAAGTTCCATTTATGTTCCTGATGGCGGCTATAAGAATTATGGTTGGGATAATAAACCGCCAGATCGAGAGTATTTTAAACAGCTATTCAGAGTATCAAAAAATCAGATTATCTGGGGATGTAATTACTTTGATTACCCAATGGCAGGTGGCTTGATAATCTGGGATAAATGCAATGATGGTTCAGATCAATCAGACGCAGAAGTCGCTTACTGCAGTCTTACAAGAAGGGTTGACATTTTTCACTATATGTGGAGAGGAATGTTTCAAGGAAAATCAATAATTGAAGGAACAATACAACAAGGAAACAAAAAACTGAATGAAAAGCGAATCCACCCAACCCAAAAGCCTGTAAATTTATATCGTTGGATATGTCATAAATATCTGCAGAAAGGAATGAAGATTCTTGATACCCATGTGGGGAGTGCAAGCTCACTGATTGCATATGAGGAATACGGTCTGGAATATGTCGGCTATGAAATCAATAAAGATTATTACGATTCAGCCCAAAAACGGTTGAACGAGTTCAGATCA